>VOFL01000073.1_pt1 | contig 95634 bp, 110 predicted proteins | sample 5384111 | NCBI WGS metagenome assembly VOFL01 (sample SAMN12384731, study PRJNA508395) | synthetic metagenome | isolation source: mock microbial community "Gut Microbiome Whole cell Mix" consisting of 8.3%...
CTATTTTAAAATATTCTCGGAATTTTTGTTCCTTTTCTTCTGAAGGATAAAAGCGTGATAAATCAATACCATTTGAGATCGCCGAAATAGGCACTTTAATGCCATATCCTTCTAGCAATGTTTTAGAATACGGTGTTGGTGTAATTAAATGATCCGCTTTGGAATACAAACTGATAAGATATTTTTTTACTAATGGTGCCAGTTGATTAGACCCAATAAAGGAATTACGAAAATCTTCTTCTGTCGAATGGGCATGATAAATAACTTTTTTTCCTAGTTTGCGTGCTTTTCTGACCATACGATGGCTATTTACGCCATATGTATTAATATGCAATATATCATAGTCACTGCAATCAGCATCTAATGTATATTCTATTCCAACTTCAGAGAGCGCTCGTTTCTGGTGATCTAATGCTCGACCAATACCTGATTTGGCTAAGATTTTCTCACCTTCAAAATATAACAATATTTTCAAACCCGCTCCTCCTTTTCTGCTTTACTAACTATAATAAACACATTATACCATAGCTAAAATTTGATGTATTCATTCTTCGGTAGGATCCTTTTAATCTTATAAATGTTTTTAAAGTCCCTTCTTCAAGCTTATCAAAAAATAGTGAATAAAACAAAAAAAGCAAAAACCAAGTTGGTTTTTGCTTTTGCTCAACTCCGGCAGTAGGACTCGAACCTACGACATCATGATTAACAGTCATGCGCTACTACCAACTGAGCTATGCCGGAATAATCGCGTGGCGACGTCCTACTCTCACAAAGGGAAACCCTTCACTACAATCGGCGCTAAGAAGCTTAACTTCTGTGTTCGGCATGGGAACAGGTGTATCCTTCTCGCTATCGCCACCACACTGGGTGTTGTTTCTTATTGAGTTGAATCTTCATTCACTCAAAACTGGATTGAAGTTTGAATCAAAATAACCAAGTTGCTTTTACTTATCCATTCTTTGGTTAAGTCCTCGACCGATTAGTATTGGTCCGCTCCAACTATCACTAGCCTTCCACTTCCAACCTATCTACCTGATCATCTCTCAGGGTCTTACTTTCTTAAAGAAATGGGAAATCTCATCTTGAGGTGGGCTTCACACTTAGATGCTTTCAGCGTTTATCCCTTCCCTACATAGCTACCCAGCAATGCCCTTGGCAGAACAACTGGTACACCAGCGGTAAGTCCATCCCGGTCCTCTCGTACTAAGGACAGCTCCTCTCAAATTTCCAACGCCCGCGACGGATAGGGACCGAACTGTCTCACGACGTTCTGAACCCAGCTCGCGTGCCGCTTTAATGGGCGAACAGCCCAACCCTTGGGACCGACTACAGCCCCAGGATGCGACGAGCCGACATCGAGGTGCCAAACCTCCCCGTCGATGTGGACTCTTGGGGGAGATAAGCCTGTTATCCCCAGGGTAGCTTTTATCCGTTGAGCGATGGCCCTTCCATGCGGAACCACCGGATCACTAAGCCCGACTTTCGTCCCTGCTCGACTTGTAGGTCTCGCAGTCAAGCTCCCTTCTGCCTTTACACTCTTCGAATGATTTCCAACCATTCTGAGGGAACCTTTGGGCGCCTCCGTTACCTTTTAGGAGGCGACCGCCCCAGTCAAACTGCCCATCTGACACTGTCTCCCACCACGATTAGTGGTGCGGGTTAGAGGGTTCATAACACAAGGGTAGTATCCCACCAGCGCCTCCTCCGAAACTAGCGTTCCGGTCTCATCGGCTCCTACCTATCCTGTACATGTGGTACAAACACTCAATATCAAACTACAGTAAAGCTCCATGGGGTCTTTCCGTCCTGTCGCGGGTAACCTGCATCTTCACAGGTACTAAAATTTCACCGAGTCTCTCGTTGAGACAGTGCCCAAATCGTTACGCCTTTCGTGCGGGTCGGAACTTACCCGACAAGGAATTTCGCTACCTTAGGACCGTTATAGTTACGGCCGCCGTTTACTGGGGCTTCAATTCTGAGCTTCGCCGAAGCTAACCCATCCTCTTAACCTTCCAGCACCGGGCAGGCGTCAGCCCCTATACTTCATCTTACGATTTTGCAGAGACCTGTGTTTTTGATAAACAGTCGCTTGGGCCTATTCACTGCGGCTGACCGAAGTCAGCACCCCTCTCCCGAAGTTACGGGGTCATTTTGCCGAGTTCCTTAACGAGAGTTCGCTCGCTCACCTTAGGATACTCTCCTCGACTACCTGTGTCGGTTTACGGTACGGGCAGTTGTTTTCTCACTAGAAGCTTTTCTTGGCAGTGTGACATCAGGAACTTCGCTACTATTATTTCGCTCCCCGTCACAACTTGTCCTTAAAGAGTAAAGCATTTAACTCTACTCAAGACTCATTGCTTGGACATGCACTTCCAATCGCATGCATTCCTTAGCCTACTGCGTCCCTCCATTGTTCAAACAAAACAACTGGTACAGGAATATCAACCTGTTGTCCATCGCCTACGCCTATCGGCCTCGGCTTAGGTCCCGACTAACCCTGGGCGGACGAGCCTTCCCCAGGAAACCTTAGTCATACGGTGGACAGGATTCTCACCTGTCTTTCGCTACTCATACCGGCATTCTCACTTCTAAGCGCTCCAGCCGTCCTCACGATCGACCTTCAACGCCCTTAGAACGCTCTCCTACCACTACACCTAATGGTGTAGTCCACAGCTTCGGTAATATGTTTAGCCCCGGTACATTTTCGGCGCAGGGTCACTCGACTAGTGAGCTATTACGCACTCTTTAAATGGTGGCTGCTTCTAAGCCAACATCCTAGTTGTCTGTGCAACCCCACATCCTTTTCCACTTAACATATATTTTGGGACCTTAGCTGGTGGTCTGGGCTGTTTCCCTTTCGACTACGGATCTTATCACTCGCAGTCTGACTCCCGGATATAAATGAATGGCATTCGGAGTTTATCTGAATTCGGTAACCCGAGATGGGCCCCTAGTCCAAACAGTGCTCTACCTCCATCATTCTCAATTCCGAGGCTAGCCCTAAAGCTATTTCGGAGAGAACCAGCTATCTCCAAGTTCGTTTGGAATTTCTCCGCTACCCACCTCATCCCCGCACTTTTCAACGTACGTGGGTTCGGTCCTCCAGTGCGTTTTACCGCACCTTCAACCTGGACATGGGTAGATCACATGGTTTCGGGTCTACGACTACATACTCATTCGCCCTATTCAGACTCGCTTTCGCTGCGGCTCCGTCTCTTCGACTTAACCTCGCATGCAATCGTAACTCGCCGGTTCATTCTACAAAAGGCACGCCATCACTCATTAACGAGCTTTGACTTGTTGTAGGCACACGGTTTCAGGATCTATTTCACTCCCCTTCCGGGGTGCTTTTCACCTTTCCTCACGGTACTGGTTCACTATCGGTCACTAGGGAGTATTTAGCCTTGCGGGATGGTCCCCGCGGATTCCGACGGAATTTCTCGTGTTCCGCCGTACTCAGGATCCTCCTAGGTGTTGTCAGCATTTCGTCTACGGGCTTTCACCCTCTTTAGCGGAATTTTCCAAATCCTTCAACTATACTAACAGACTACCATATTGAGTCCTACAACCCCAACAAGCAAGCTTGTTGGTTTGGGCTCTTCCCGTTTCGCTCGCCGCTACTCAGGGAATCGAATTTTCTTTCTCTTCCTGCAGGTACTAAGATGTTTCAGTTCTCTGCGTCTACCTCTAATCAGCTATGTATTCACTGAAAAGTAATATCCTATAAAAGATATTGGGTTCCCCCATTCGGAAATCTCTGGATCATAGCTTACTTACAGCTCCCCAAAGCATATCGGTGTTAGTCCCGTCCTTCATCGGCTCCTAGTGCCAAGGCATCCACCGTGCGCCCTTATTCACTTAACCTTATCAACCTTACGGTTGGGTCTTAATCACTTCTTCTAGCGATAGAAGGTTAATCAATAAATAAGCAATTGAACTTATAAAAAACTCATTCAACGCGGTGTTCTCGGTTTGTTTTGATTCTTTTTACTTCAATATCCAGTTTTCAATGAACGAATCTGATAGCAAAAGCTATCAATGGAGCCTAGCGGGATCGAACCGCTGACCTCCTGCGTGCAAAGCAGGCGCTCTCCCAGCTGAGCTAAGGCCCCGACTTTATTTGATTGAGTAGACCTCTCAAAACTGAACAAAGTAAAGACGAAATGTGTATTTCCGTAATATTCCTTAGAAAGGAGGTGATCCAGCCGCACCTTCCGATACGGCTACCTTGTTACGACTTCACCCCAATCATCTATCCCACCTTAGGCGGCTGGCTCCAAAGGTTACCTCACCGACTTCGGGTGTTACAAACTCTCGTGGTGTGACGGGCGGTGTGTACAAGGCCCGGGAACGTATTCACCGCGGCGTGCTGATCCGCGATTACTAGCGATTCCGGCTTCATGCAGGCGAGTTGCAGCCTGCAATCCGAACTGAGAGAAGCTTTAAGAGATTTGCATGACCTCGCGGTCTAGCGACTCGTTGTACTTCCCATTGTAGCACGTGTGTAGCCCAGGTCATAAGGGGCATGATGATTTGACGTCATCCCCACCTTCCTCCGGTTTGTCACCGGCAGTCTCGCTAGAGTGCCCAACTAAATGATGGCAACTAACAATAAGGGTTGCGCTCGTTGCGGGACTTAACCCAACATCTCACGACACGAGCTGACGACAACCATGCACCACCTGTCACTTTGTCCCCGAAGGGAAAGCTCTATCTCTAGAGTGGTCAAAGGATGTCAAGACCTGGTAAGGTTCTTCGCGTTGCTTCGAATTAAACCACATGCTCCACCGCTTGTGCGGGCCCCCGTCAATTCCTTTGAGTTTCAACCTTGCGGTCGTACTCCCCAGGCGGAGTGCTTAATGCGTTTGCTGCAGCACTGAAGGGCGGAAACCCTCCAACACTTAGCACTCATCGTTTACGGCGTGGACTACCAGGGTATCTAATCCTGTTTGCTCCCCACGCTTTCGAGCCTCAGCGTCAGTTACAGACCAGAGAGCCGCCTTCGCCACTGGTGTTCCTCCATATATCTACGCATTTCACCGCTACACATGGAATTCCACTCTCCTCTTCTGCACTCAAGTCTCCCAGTTTCCAATGACCCTCCCCGGTTGAGCCGGGGCTTTCACATCAGACTTAAGAAACCGCCTGCGCTCGCTTTACGCCCAATAAATCCGGACAACGCTTGCCACCTACGTATTACCGCGGCTGCTGGCACGTAGTTAGCCGTGGCTTTCTGGTTAGATACCGTCAGGGGACGTTCAGTTACTAACGTCCTTGTTCTTCTCTAACAACAGAGTTTTACGATCCGAAAACCTTCTTCACTCACGCGGCGTTGCTCGGTCAGACTTTCGTCCATTGCCGAAGATTCCCTACTGCTGCCTCCCGTAGGAGTCTGGGCCGTGTCTCAGTCCCAGTGTGGCCGATCACCCTCTCAGGTCGGCTATGCATCGTGGCCTTGGTGAGCCGTTACCTCACCAACTAGCTAATGCACCGCGGGTCCATCCATCAGCGACACCCGAAAGCGCCTTTCACTCTTATGCCATGCGGCATAAACTGTTATGCGGTATTAGCACCTGTTTCCAAGTGTTATCCCCCTCTGATGGGTAGGTTACCCACGTGTTACTCACCCGTCCGCCACTCCTCTTTCCAATTGAGTGCAAGCACTCGGGAGGAAAGAAGCGTTCGACTTGCATGTATTAGGCACGCCGCCAGCGTTCGTCCTGAGCCAGGATCAAACTCTCATAATAAAAGTTAGAACAATCTTGCGATTGTTAAGCTCAATTGTTTGCTAGCATATTGCTTGCTTGTTAAAAATGTTTGTTGTCTTGAATTGAATCAAGACGCCCTACACATTTGGTTCGTCTATTCTTTGTTCAGTTTTCAAAGGTCTACGTTACCTCGCAGCAACTTTTATATCATAACAAACTTTCGTTTGAATGTCAAGAACTTTTTTTTGAAAAAGTTTTTTAAGTTGTTTTGCTTGGTTGTTGTTGTCTGTTGTGACAACTTCTATATCTTATCATCTCGTTTGTTATTTGTCAACAACTTTTTTGTTGTTTTTTCAAACTTTTTTCGAGAGATTTGAAATCAAGAATTGTTATTTAATTATTGATTTCTGAATCGCTCAGCTGTGTGACTCGCCTTGCGACATGTAATAATATATCAAGATTTTGATGTTTGGTCAACACTTTTTTTCAAAAAAATTAAAAGAAGTTTTCAATCTGTTTTCATTCTTTTCAATTATTTCGTTTTTAAACTTTTTAAATCCTAATTGTCTATCAAAACAGTTTAATTCCTTACTAAAAATCGAACAATTTGAATCATATATTTGAAATAGTTCGATTAACTTTTTTACGTCCAACATAAAAAAAGAAAGAATCTGTTCGATTATCGACAGATTCTTTCTTTTTTGTTTAAAACATTGGGACACCTTCAATATGATATTTTGACCAAATCGTTTTTAATTCTGCAGGTGCTACCCATGTATAGTCTTTATCCATTTCATTTTTAAGTGCTTGTTCATCCATCTCGAAGACAAACAGCGGAACATTTTCTTTATTGATATGCGCGTTAGTTAATTCTACTAAGCTAATTGAAGTAACGTCCAATTGAACCTCTTCTTTGAACCATTGTAGCATACTAGCTAAACCCGTCATCTCATCAGAAACTTTTGCCATCGCAAACTCAATCGCTTCACCTATTGGATGCATCAAAATTTTTACTACCATCGTTTAAGTTCAGTATGATTGTTCCAGCGACTTTTTTGTTAGACACGACATCCACCTCAATTAATTTTTAGATTCACTAACAAAAGAAATTGTAACACACTTTCTGAAAAAATACAGAATTATTTTTCAAGCAACTTATCCATTGCTTCATCAATCCATTCTGGAAGTTCTTTGTCTAAGGTTGCAAAGCCAATTTTTTTATTCTTATCCGTAAAATATTTTTTGCGTCGATGGTTCACTGAATGAACTTTGTCTTCAAGGGTTCGTAAAGATAAGCTAATCTTTTGAGAATATTCATCAACATCAATAACTTGAACGGTTACTTTTTGTCCAACGGTTAAGAGTCCATGGATATTTTTGGTAAAGCCAGCTTGTACTTCCGAAACATGAATCAGTCCTTGTGTTTCTTCGTCTAAAGAAACAAATGCGCCATATGGTTGAAGTCCGGTAATTGTGCCAGAAAGTACCATACCAATTTTGTACTTCATCAAATTTCCTCTTTTCATACGATAAATTTCTTTTTCCGTTTCTACTCATTTAAAATAATAGCATTTTTTCAACGTTTGTGCATTATTTCTTCCCTAGTTGTTAAAACTATTGTTTCATCTTTTAAGCAAAATCTACTATACTATAGGAAGTAAGACTTTATATAGAAGAAAAGGAGTTATCTTATGTTTAATTTTAATGAAACCATTGAGCGTCGCCACACGAATTGTGTTAAATGGGACACCGTTGAAGCGAGTTACCACGAAAAAGATTTACTACCTTTATGGGTTGCTGATATGGATTTCAAAGTACATCAGCCTATTCTTGATGCCTTGTCACAAGTTATTGAACAGGGCATTCTAGGATATGCAGTTGCACCTAATGAACTGTATCAAGCAATTCAAGATTGGCAACGGCAACACCATCAATTGATTGTTGAAAAAGAAGAAATTTTGTTTAATAGTGGCGTGGTACCCAGTTTGGCCACAACCGTTCAAGCGTATACAGCACCTGCTGATTCTGTCATGATTTGTGATCCAGTCTACCCCCCTTTTGCAGATGTGGTAAAACAAAATGAGCGTAGACTCGTGCGCCATTCTTTACTAGAAGTTAACGGACATTATGAAGTTGATTTGGTTAAAATGGAACAACAGATAATCGAAGAAAAGGTGAAACTGTTACTTTTTTGTAATCCCCATAATCCTGGTGGACGTGTTTGGACAAAAGAAGAATTGCTGGCAATTGGCCGTTTATGCCAAAAACACCAAGTAACTGTGGTTAGCGATGAAATTCATCAGGATTTGATTTTCAAACCGCATACCTTCACTTCCTTCACTGTCGCTGATGATGCATTTAAGGAATTCACTGTTACCTTAACCGCAGCAACGAAAACCTTTAATTTAGCGGGGATTAAAAATTCAATGCTGTTCATTCCTAATGAAAAACTACGGCAATCTTTCGTATCTTTACAAGACAAAAATCATCAAGGCGGCATCAATACTTTTGGCTACGTTGGAACGGCAGCTGCCTATCAAACAGGGGAGGAATGGCTAACGGCATTACTTGATTATTTAAAAGAAAATATTGATTTTGCCCTTTCTTTTTTCCGTGAAGAGCTGCCTAGCGTTCGTGTAATGGAGCCTGAAGGGACCTATCTTTTATGGTTAGACTTTAGTTCTTATTCACTAACGGATCGAGAACTTCGCGATACCTTAATTCATAAGGGGAAAGTGGTTCTAAATCCAGGAATTAGTTTTGGTCCCCAAGGTTCTCAACACATGCGTTTAAACTTAGCTTGTTCAAAAGAAACTCTCGAAGAAGGCCTTTTACGTATCAAAAAAGCCTTTAATTAAAAACAGCTGTCCTAGTTTTTAGGACAGCTGTTTTTAATTCTTTCTTTTGCGTTTAGCTAAATAAACTCTGACGAACCAGATACCTGAAAATAGAAGTAAAATTTCTCCAATTATGATTGTATAAAATCCTGGTTCATGAACGATTCCTTGCTGATCTACATACGTAAAAAACGTTCCTATAAATGGGAGTATTACTGCAAACAAAGCCAAGGCCATTGGATATCTGTATTTTTCTAACAAATTTGCTTCCTCTCCTTCTATTCTTTAACTCAGTATCCTATAAAGACTTAATTAAAAGAAGAGATTTGGATGCTTTTAAAAAAAAGTTAGTCGTTTTAAGAAAAAAATAAAGAGTACCAACGAATTTGTCCCTCGTTGGTACTCTCTTTTTCAATTGGTTAAACTTATTCACCAATGATTTCAACTGTGTCCATCACGACGTCAAATGTTGGACGGTCTTGGGCATCCCGTTGGACTCCACCAATTTCATCCACTACATCCATACCATCAACAACATGACCAAAAACAGTATGACGGAAGTCTAACCAAGGTGTTCCGCCTTGTTTGTAAGCTTCAATAATTTCTTCTGGAAAACCAGCATCTTCTAACTGACTCATCATTTGAGCTGGAACATTTTGATTAGTAACAACAAAGAATTGGCTACCATTTGTGTTAGGACCAGCATTTGCCATTGACAATGCGCCACGCAAATTGAAAACATCCCGAGAAAATTCATCCTCAAATGCTTCTCCATAAATACTTTCGCCGCCCATTCCTGTTCCGGTTGGGTCACCGCCTTGAATCATAAAATCAGGAATCACACGATGGAAAATAACGCCATCATAGTAGCCCTTTTCGCTAATTCAACAAAATTTTTAACCGTTTTAGGCGCTTGTTCTGGGAATAATTGAACAGTGATGTCGCCTCGGTTTGTTTTAATGACCGCTTTTGGGCCTTTAGCATTTTCTAAATCTAATTGTGGAAATTGTGACATGAGAATATCCTCCTAGATAATTATTTTATAGTTCCATCATATCGAAAAATGCTGAAAATTGCTATGATCTTTTTCCAATGATTAAAGAATGCTTTGATTCGTTAGCCAAACTTGCTTTTTTCGAAAAGCCGTGCTATTTTGTGAAGTGTTCGCAAAACGATCAATAGTTGTCTCAACCCTAAATGAATTAGGAGGAATTTTCAAATGTCTGATGAAAAAGATATTTATGATTTAACGATTATCGGCGGCGGTCCTGTTGGATTATTTGCCGCTTTTTATGCGGGAATTCGTAAAGCGAAAACGAAAATCATTGATAGCCTGCCGCAATTAGGTGGTCAGCTAACAATGCTGTATCCCGAAAAATATATTTATGATATTCCTGGATTCCCTGCTATTAAAGCCGGTGAGTTAATTGCCAATTTGGAAAAACAGATGCAGCCATTTCAGCACGATGTTTGCTTGGAAGAAGAGGTCACACACCTTGCACAGGAAGCAGATGGACTTTTGCGCTTAGACACAACTAAAGGCACACATTATTCTAAAACGGTTATCTTTGCGATTGGTAACGGCGCTTTCCAACCTCGACGTTTAGCTATCGAAAATGTTGAAGCCTTTGAAGGTGAGTCAATCCATTATTATGTGACTGACATGAAAAAATTCGCTGGCAAAAAAGTTGCGATTGCTGGTGGCGGCGATTCCGCAATTGACTGGGCTTTAATGCTAGAAAACGTCGCAGAAGAAGTATCTATTATCCATCGTCGCCCACAATTTCGCGGCCACGAACATAGCGTGGAACAACTGGAAAAATCTAGTGTTTCTATCAGAACTCCCTATATCATTAGTGATATTTTAAAGGAAAACGAAACGTTCACAGGCATCCAATTAACGGAGACAAAAGGTGACCAAACATTGATCTCCTCTGATGATTTAATTATCAATTATGGCTTCACTTCTTCTTTAACACACCTCAAAGAATGGGGATTAGACGTTTCTAGAAATGCTATTAATGTTCATTCCGATATGTCAACTAACATTCCTGGTGTATACGCTGTAGGGGATATCTGTTCCTATGAGGGAAAAGTGAAATTAATCGCTACAGGCTTTGGTGAGGCACCTACTGCCGTAAATAATGCTTTACATTACTTACGGCCCGATGCTCGACGTCAACCAGTTCATAGTACAAGTTTATTTGAAAACGGCGTACCTAAATAAGGTTAGCACTGGACTTTAGCAGTTTTTAAGCCAAGGACAAAAATCTAAATCGGATTTTTGTCCTTGGCTTTCTGCTTTACTGAAAAGCCTTTCTTTTCTCTTTAAATTTATTTTTGATACAATAAAAAGTGCTAGGAGGAAGAAAGATGAACCAACCAATTATTTATTTAAATGAAGTATTCAACGAAGAACAACTGGAACAAGTGAAAGCTGTGGCACCCAATTATCTAGTTAAAACATCTACCGATCATTTATCATCTGCTGAAGAAGAGGCCATCGAAATTATGTTAGGCTGGCATAAAGAAATTGGTCCGCGTTTATTAGCATCTGATACTAGTCACCTAAAATGGATTCAGCTCATTTCTGCTGGTGCTGATTATATGGATTTTGATAAATTAAGAGAAAAAGGCATTCTGTTGTCTAATGGTAGCGGAATCCATAGTGTTTCTATCTCAGAACATGTTTTAGGCGTTTTATTAGCACATACCCGCGGACTGCAAGAAAGTATCCAACAACAAATGCAACACACATGGAATCAAACAGCCCCTTCCTATCAACAACTTTCTGGGCAAAAAATGTTAATCGTAGGCACCGGGCAAATCGGACAACAATTAGCTAAATTTGCTAAAGGTTTAAATCTTCAAGTTTATGGCGTGAATACCTCTGGACATGTGACGGAAGGCTTCATTGAATGCTATTCACAGAAGAATATGAGTAAAATTATCCATGAAATGTCCATTGTTGTGAACATTCTTCCTTTGACTGAAACAACAAAACATTTATACAATCAGGCACTTTTGAAAAAATGGCTCCTGAAACAATTTTCGTAAATGTTGGTCGAGGCGCCTCAGTAGCAACGAACGATTTGATAACTGCCTTAAACAATAAAACCATTGCTTTTGCTGCCTTAGATGTCTTTGAAGAAGAACCTCTTCCCGAAGATAGCCCTTTATGGGAGATGCAGAATGTTTTATTAACACCTCATATTTCTGGCATGACACCGAAGTTCAAATCAAAATTACTGGCGATTTTTATTCCAAACTTAAATCAATTTGTGACGGATCAGACCCTCGTCAAAAACCAAGTTTCCTTAAAAAAAGGCTATTAACTCAAAAAAGGCCTTCAACCATCTTTCAAGTAATTGTATGGTTGAAGGCTTTTTTTGCTATTTTTTACCAGATAACCTTGAAGTTATCATTTGTCGACGCTTGAATGATTGGATGTTTTTTTAAATATTCTGCAATCAGTTCCGTCATATCAATTTGAATTTCTCGAATAATTTTTTCAGGTTGGAACATTTGATAGTTTCCGCCACCGACTGCTCGGTATTGATTTGTCACGATTTCCAAAACATCTTCTGCTTGCACTGCTTTGCCATGATAATTAAGTTTCGTCACTCTTTCACCAAACGGTTGTCTTAAATCAAGCGTATACTCAATGCCTTCATACATATCATAATTATAGTATTGTGGTTTTGGATCGACATATTTCGGGTTGAAAATTGGTTGGCCTTTTCTAACACAAAATAAGTAGCGCTTTGTTCTAACGCTTCACGGAGGTCTTGTCCAGTGACACGCAATACAGCCAAGGTATTTGGATAAATGTAGTTGGTAATGATATCGCGCATCGTAATTTGGTTATTAAACCCTTTGCCTTCATTGTTAAAAAGTGCAGTCCCTGAAATATCCGTTCCGCTTGAAGCCATTTGGACGTTATTAATAAATTCTATATATGGATGTTCTTTGAGGCGTACGGCATTCGGATTTTGAATCGTCATATCCCCTTCCACATTTCCCACTGGTTGATCAAGCCACTCTTCTACCTCGTCATGTAACGCTGTTGTCAAAGCTAAAACTTCTGTATCTGGTTGTTCGTTTCCAACAGGATGAATAGCTGCGTCACTTCCAATAACGTGATAGCCTTTAGCCATAGGTTCAATTTCTAAAGTAATTTCTCCAACGAAAGCTCCTCGAAAACCTGGTTGAATCACAGGTATTCCATTCAGTTTTGTAGCAATTTCTCGATGTTGGTGACCAGTGACTAAGGCATCAATCCCAGGAACTTTTTCCAATAAATCGTAGCCTTCATTTTCTCCTGTTAGTAATTCCGTGGGTTCCCCTGTTTCTAAATCTTTTTCAAAACCGCCATGATAAGCGACAACAACTAGATCCGCTTCTTCCCGCAGTTTTGGCACGTATTCCGCCGCTGTTTCAACGACACTTTTAAACGTTAAATCTTTGACTGTTGCCGGCTGTTCCCAATGAGGAATATATTGAGTCGTCACGCCAAGGATGGCTACTTTAACCCCTTGTTTTTCTATGATGACATACGGCTGACCGAAATAAGGTTGTCCATCTTTACCAAGAATATTGGCAGCTAAAACTGGCTGTTGATAACTGGCAATCGTTTCCTTTAAATAATCTAAACCGTAATTAAATTCATGGTTACCTAAAATGCTAACATCATAATTCATTTGATTAATGATTTTAGTGATGGCAGCCACTGAATGTGTTTCTGCTTTTCTTACGTAGTAACTAAGCGGCGAACCTTGAATAAAATCCCCATTTTCAATTTGAAAACTGGTCCTTTGGCAGACGCCCGTAACTTTTTCAGCATGGTTGCTGCTTTTGCGGTTCCAAAAGGTAAATCCATCTTTTTTCACTATAACTTGTTGGCATAATGTACCCATGCATATCACTTGTTGCTAAAATTTTTATTTGCATTTTGTTTCTCTCCTTCTTCCGCCCAAAGAACAGAAAGGTTAGAACCCGAGCCATAACGACTCAGATCCCAACCTCCCACGTCTGTTTATTTATTGATTATTGGTTCCATGCTTGTTCAAATTGTGATGTTGCATCTTTCAATAATTTTCTCGTGTCTTTATTTGATGAAGCAAAAATACTTTCCATAATTGTCCGCATTTCATTATAGGCTGAATCAGCATTTTCTTCTACTGGGATAGCGAATAAATCTTTTACTGCGTTTTCAAGTTGTGCAGGTACTTTGGTTGTCTTAGAATTTTGTACTCATCACTGTGTAAAACAGATTCTAAAATTGGCATATAACCTGTTTGTTGTGCCCAGTACAATTGTGAATCAGGAGTAGCTAAGAATTTCATGAATTCAAATGCCGCTGTCCGTTGTTCTGGCGTAGCACTATCGAACATATAAATATCTGTTCCTTGTTGTAAGTTGATTTTTTCAGGACGTGGTGCAACACCGTATTCATAGCCACCAGCTTCAGCATCTTTTTGAACAAAACCAGCACCAGCAATACTACCGACAAACATTGCTACCTTTTTGTTTGCAAATGGGCCAGATAAATATTTATCTGAACCAGCTGTGCGGAAGTAACCTGCTTCGATACCATCACGGTAATAGTCCACGACTTCTTGTGAATCTTTGCTTGTTAAATCTAAGTCTTTATTAAAATCAACGCCTTTGTTTTTCATTCCAATTGCGTAATAGTTATTTAACGAGTCAAAACCAGCACCAACGACTTCTTTGTTGGATTTTTCGTAAATTGTTTTAGAAGCTTCTTTTAATTCCTCTAATGTTTTCGGTACTTCAACACCATATTCTTTCAACAAATCAGCATTATAGAATAACATTTCTGTCGATTTATTAAATGGAATGCCGTATTGTTTGCCGTCGATTTTGGCGCCGTCTAACAATACTTCACGAATTGGCTCTGCATCTTTCCAGCCGATTGTGTCATCATCCATATATGGTTTTAAGTCCACTAACATTTCATCTTGTGCAGCATTCCATAACCAGCCTGGGTACGCTTGCGTAATTGTTGGTAAATCTTTTGGTGAAGTTAAAGTCGAATTGATTTTGGCTTGTAAATCAGGGTAAGCAGATTGATTTTGTAATTCCACTTTAATTTTTGGATTTTCTTTCATGAAGTCTTTCGTTAATTTTGTTAACGCTTCTTCTTGAACCCCATTCATTGCATGCCAGAAAGTGATTGTCGTATCTTCCTTCACTTCTTTCACAATATCGTTTGATTCTTTGGCCCCATTACCGTTACCACAAGCCCCCAATGCGAAAATAGCTGCGGTTGCTAACACTGTTGTTGCTAGAGTTTTGAACTTCATTTTTTTCTCTCCCTTAAAAAAATTTATAAAACAATTTGCTCGCCACGTTCTGGCAATATTCTTTCACCATACGGGTTTTCCAGTTTTTCTGGTTTTAACGTATGGATTGGAACCAATACTTGAGGTTCAATCAATGCAATAATTTTATCCAGATCTTCTGGAATTGCATGTCCTGAACAAGCTAAGCGGACAAAAGTAATGTCTTTTTTAGCCAACAAATCTAAAAACACGCGATACTGTGGATCAAAGTCCCCTAACGGTTGTGCATCACTGTGAATGTATAAACTACCTTCTTGGAGGTTGTCAAACTGGTTCACAACTTGCCACAAATAGTCTGTTTTGTCCTTTAGTAACGTGTCATACGGGATTTCTAACGCTGGATTCAATTCTGGTATTTTACCAGATTCAGCATAATAATAACGAACTTCTATTCCAAATACTTCAAGTAACAACGCAGCCATATTTGCTTCTAAAACGACTGTACGTGGTGACTTTTCAATAATCTTAGCAAAACGTTCCACGTTTGCTGGATAACCATTAAAGGTAATTTGTCGATTCGGGTTTTCTAGTTCTAAACGAACCAAGTGCTGAACAAGATCTTCTTCACTGACAACCGCTATTTGGGCTGGATCTGGTTCACGTTCTGGGAAGCTAATGCTTACGCCTTCCATCATTAATAATTCAGTATGTTTGGCTTTTTCACAAAAAGCTAAAGTCTCTTCACGATTATGGCCATGTAAGCGCAAATCACCTGTGTATGTGATGAAATGGTCAGGCGTGCGAATCAGTAATGCCGAAGCACCGTACGCATCATGATCAACAGGCACGATTTCCACTGAAATTTCGCCAACTTTAATCACATCGTTTTTATTAAGACCAATCATTTCTCGGGTAAAATTCTTTTCTTCAAACGGTGATGGAATCAAAAAATCACCTTTTCGATTTAAACTATTTAGAATCATTTTCGTTTCTTTTAGGGTGTACAACGGAACAGCTGGGTCTAAATAATTAATCATGCGTGAATGATCTAAATGGGCATGAGATAAGAAAACAGCGGTGTGTTGATAGTCTTTGTCTTCTGCACCATGATATTCATAACCTAAACGTGGATCATATAAGTCTTTTAATTCTGGCACTAAACGATTATTAATTAAGGTTTCAATGTGATCATCAGGCAAATCTAATTCTGGTCGAAATTCTGTACCAAAATCAAAGAAGATGTGGGCATCTTTATACGCCACTTCAATCACGGTTCCTCCAATTGTTAAAATGCCACTGTGAAAAGTCACAGTTGTTTTAGCCTTTGATTCCATTTTTTGCAACTCCTCTGATAATTTCTTTTCTGAAAATCAAGTAAATAATTAAAATTGGAATAACGGTTAATGTTGCAGCAGCCATTTGTAAATGTACGTCACTACCGCTCTCTGTCGCAAAGGCCGATAGTCCATTATTCAATAGACGGTATTTTTTCTCGTTCGTCACCAACAATGGCCACAAGAAAGAATTCCAACTAGAAATAAATGTTAAAATCCCTACTGTTACCAACGCTGGTTTTGACATTGGTACTAAAATACGCCAAATATATTCTAAATCACTAGCGCCATCAATTTTGGCAGCCTTGTAAAAGTATCAGGAATACCTTTTAAATAACCGTTTAAATAGTAAATATAAAAATACTAGTTAAAAATGGAATAATTAAGGCGCTGTAAGTATTTAACAAACCTAATTGCGCAATCGTTTGATAATTGGTAAAATAATAGAATCATACGGAACCATTAACAACGAAATCATCAAAGCAATGACCACATTTTTAAAACGGAACTTCAAACTCGTTAATGCGAATGAAGCTAACACGGCGGTGACTACCGTAGCAATCGTTGTAACGCCTGAAACAAAGACTGTGTTCAAGAAATACCGAAGAAAGGGTGCTTTTTGAAAGACCTCTGTGTAGTTTTGCCATTGTGGTTGTTTCGGAAACATGGTTGGCGGCATGCTGGTCGCTTCAGAGTAACTCATTAAACCAGCTAAAATCATATAGACAAATGGAAATAACGTAATAACGGCTAAAATGCCTAAGAAAACAAATGCGATAATCGTTAAAACTTTTTTCATTGGCTTATTGCCCCACTTTCTTTAAGAGTTTATTTTGTAAGAAAGTGACCACTAAAATAATCACAAATAAAATCACTGTGGCGGCCATCGCAATTCCGGGACGTCCTGCAATGTGGAATTTGTCATAAATATAGTACACTGCGGTTGTGGCACTATTGGCAATCCCCGCACGGCCACCGAATAAAGCATAAACTTGTGTATAAACTTTAAAGGCGCCAATTAAGTTGACCGTTAATAAAAAGGCAATGGTCGGGACTAGCTGCGGAAACGTAATACGTCGGAAAATTTCGCCGTCTGAGGCGCCAAACATTTTGCAATTTTAAAATGTTCTTCATCAATATTTCTCAACCCAGCCAACAAAATAATAATATTAAATGCTAAACTCGTCCAAACCCCAAAATAATCAATGTTGGCATACTCATTTGAACATTATCTAGCCAGTTGACAGAAGGAATGCCGAAAAGCCTAAGACGTAATTGACAATTCCATAATCGCCATTAAAGAAGTAACGGAAGACAATCCCAATGGCAATCGTACTCGTTACATAAGGCATAAAGAAAATCGTTTCAAAGAAACTCTTATGTTTAACTTTTTCAAAGATAATCCAAGCAATTGCTAGGAAATTATCAAGGCAATCGGTACCACAGCAAATGCATAGAGCGCTGTATTTTTTAACGCTTTATAGAAGATTGGATCATTCAATACACGTTGATAATTTTCTAAACCAGCGTAGCGTTGGTTAATTAAGGAACCTTTTTGGAAACTCATCCACAAAGAACGAAACAGTGGATAAACGCTAAACAGTAAAATGATTCCTAATGATGGCAGAAGGAAGAGCCATGCTTTTGGTTGATTTTCTGGATTGTATTTTTTCATTAGTAAACCCGGTCTCCCGCTTCGTTAAAGATAAATACTTTTTTATATGAAAAATCAAAAGATAAAGTGTCTCCTTCTTCAATCGCTTCTTCTACACTTACAATTGATTTCACTTGTTCATTTCCTAATGTAAATCGTAAAATACGTTCTCGACCAATCAATTCCACTAAATCTGTCGTTGTGGTAAAGAGACCTGTTTCAGCTGGTACCACATCTTCCGGACGAGAAGCAAACGTATATTTCCCATCAGTCATTGGCATTTTAAAGCGTGCTTGCTCAAAACGCTCAAGCGGAATTTCAAAACTTTTGTGGTACATTTTGCCGTCTTTCACTTCAACAGACAATAAATTAATAATTGGGTTACCTATGAACTGAGCAACAAATAAGTTATTTGGTTCTAAGTAAAGGTTTTGAGGTTCATCATTTTGTTGAATAACCCCTTCGTTTAATAAAATAATTTTATCACTGATTGATAGCGCTTCCTCTTGGTCGTGCGTTACAAAGATTGTTGTAATCCCTACTTCTTTCACCAAGCGGCGGATTTCTTCACGAATTTTCAAACGCAAACGTGCATCCAAGTTACTTAAAGGCTCATCTAATAATAAAACATCTGGTTTTTGAACTAACGCCCGGGTAATCGCAACACGCTGTTGTTGACCACCAGAAAGTGTGCCTGGCTTTTTATGGCTTAACTCTTCAATATTCGTTAGTTTCATATATTCTTCGGCAATAGCTTGTGCCTCTGCCTTGGGAACTTTCTTACTTCCTACCGTCAAAGGAAACATTACGTTTTCTAGAACAGTCATATGTGGATATAAGGCATAGTTTTGAAAAACGAACCCGATGTTCCGATCTTTTGGTGCTGTTTTGACAACCGATTGCTGTCGAAACTGAATATCTCCATCACTTGGATGCAATAAACCTGCAATTAAGTTTAAAATTGTGGATTTCCCACACCCACTTGGTCCTAACAAACAAACCAAGTCCCCTTGCTCAATCGTAAAATTGACCGATTTTAACGCTTCAAACCCATTATCGAATACTTTTTTCAAGTCGATAACTTCTATCATGACCCAACCTCCAAAAAAACATTTAATAGCATACCTTTTGATTTTAACATTTATTTCTTGCAACCGCGAGAGCAAAGCTGTTTCATTAAGATAAAAATAGGTAAAGTTAATGTATTTTTTATGTAAAAAATGTTGTTTTTCTGAAAAGTCTATTCACACTTTTTTTAATGCACAACAAAAAAACAGAGAATTTTTCTCTGCTTTTTTGGTTATTTTTTAGAATCTTTTTCTGATTCCTTTACAATATAAATTGGTCGTTTTTTCGTTTCTAAGAAAATTTTACCGATATATTTGCCAATAATTCCTAAACATAATAGTTGCAAACCACCTACAAAAAGTACAATACAAACCATTGAAGGCCAGCCGCTCGTTGGATCACCATTAACTAATGTTCGAAAGATAATCACTAACATTGCTAGTGCAGAACCAATACACGAAAAGGCGCCAACGTATGAAGCAATATTCAATGGTGTTTCTGAAAAATTGACAATCCCGTCAATTGAATAACTTAATAGACTCCAGAAAGACCAAGAGGTTTCTCCAGCAATTCGTTCTCGATTTTTAAATTCAATATATTCTGTTTTAAAGCCGACCCAACTAAAAATCCCTTTTGAGAAACGATTATACTCAGATAACTCTAAAATCGCATCGACCATTTGCCGGGTCATGACACGAAAGTCACGGGCACCATCCACCATTTCCGTCTCAGCAATTCGATTAATGAGTTTATAGAACATCCGTGCAAAAAAGCTACGAATGGGCGGTTCGCCGTCTCTTGTTATGCGTCGTGTGCCAACACAATCTAAATCTGTACTGGTTTCAATCATCTCAATCATTTGAGGTAATAACTCAGGCGGGTCTTGTAAATCAACGTCCATGACTGTCACTAAGTCACCTGTTGCTTCTTTTAAACCAGCGTATAAGCCCGCTTCTTTCCCAAAATTTCGTGAAAAAGAAAGATAACGGACCTTCTCTGGATGTTCGCGATAAAGCTGTCTTAAAACAGCTAACGTATTGTCTTTTGAGCCATCATTCACAAATATATATTCTACTGAATGAGACAGTTTCTGGCTAATTTTTTCTACTTCTTCAAAAAACAGCGGAATCGCTGCTTCCTCATTATAACAAGGGACAACAATTGATAACATTTTATTTCCTCCACACTTCAGTTAATTATCATTATACCATATAATAGCCTTATTAAATAACGATATCCAACTAAAATAACTTAAATAGAAAGAACCTGAGAAAAAATCCAAAACGATTTTTTCTCAGGCTGACTAGCGGTTAAACGAAAGCAACAGAAATAGTCCTACGCACTACTTCAGCCTCTTTTGTTTAGCACTAAAATTATTTTGTTAAATCTTCTTGGTTTGCTTCAAATTGATAACGCGGTTCATCATTCTTTTCATCATAATCAACAATCAAATCATACCCTTTAAAGAACCAATCATCTGTTTCTTCAATAAAATAGGTAATCCCATCTAGGTTCTCTTTAATCATTGGCTCATCTGGCGCTTCTACAGACATCGCAATGGAAAACCATCATGAACGGGTGTTTTTCCGTAAATTTTTCCGAAAAAACGAATGCCTGTCTCAGGCTGAACCCCGGTTTCTTCTTTAAACCATTGTTGGGCTTTCGGTGTCACTTCTAATTTCATTCTTTGTTCCTCCTTCACATCTCTGTCGCCATTTATTGTAGCACAGCGCAGTGCTTTTAGAGAATAAAGTGCTTAGCCATTCATTTTTTCATCTAATAAATCCACGTCTGCGGTATCACCGATAACTAATAAATTGTCGTTTTCTCGAACAATTTCAGAAGCATCTGGCGAAGCAATTACTTCTGTTTTCGAGCGGCGAATCGCTACCACAGTTAAACCAAATCGCTGACGGAAATTTAATTCTGCTAAGGTTTTATTGTAAAATTTAGGATTGGTGACCCGAACCTCAGCTAATGAAAATTCGCTAGATAATTCAATATAATCTAAAATATTGCGTGAAACAAGTTTGTGAGCAATTCGAATGCCCATATCCCGCTCTGGGTGAACGACCATGTCTGCCCCAATTTTATCTAAGACACGGGCATGATATTCATTGACTGCTTTGGCCAAGACATTGGGAACCCCCATCTCTTTAACCATTAGTGTCACTAAAATACTCGCTTGAATATCTTCACCAATTGCCACCACTACGTGATCAAAATTCCGAATCCCTAAAGAACGCAACGTCATTTCATCTTGGGCGTTAGCCACCACTGCATGCGTTGCAATATTCATATATTCATTGACACGGTCTTCACTGCTGTCAATGGCCAAAACTTCTTGACCAGCTTCCACCAAAGTTTGGCATATGCTGCCGCCAAAACGTCCTAAACCAATAATTGCAAAATTTTGTTTCATTTCTTCTGACCGCTCCTGTCTGTTCGTTAAAATTAGTATAACAAATCCATAAATAAATTCCTAGAAGGATTTCCTAGAATTTATTTATGGATTTATCTGATATTTATTTGGCTAAACCATGTTGAAAAGCATAAATCGCCGCTTGGGTCCGATCATCCACATCTAGTTTTGCTAAAATGTTTGAAACATGTGTTTTAACTGTTTTCAAAGTGATAAAGAGTTCATCAGCTATTTCCTGATTACTTTTACCTTGTGCAATCAACATTAAAATTTCGTGTTCCCGGTTTGTCAAATCTTCGTGCAACACCGGCTCTTGTTTTTTTGTTAACCGTTCCATCATCTTATGCGTCACTTCAGGTTCCAACACACGCTCTCCGCGATAAGTCGCCCGAATTGCATCAGCAATCTCATGTGCTGTTGATGTCTTTAATAGGTAGCCCGCTGCACCAGCTTCAATCGCCGGATACACTTTTTCATCATCAATAAAACTCGTCACAATAATAATCTTGGCTTCTGGCCAATCTTTCAAGATCGCTTTTGTTGAATCAATGCCGTCCATTTCTTCCATTACCAAATCCATCAAAATAACATCTGGACGTAGTTCCAATGCTTTTTCATAGCCAATCTTACCGTTTTCTGCTTCGCCTACGACTTCTATATCCTCTTGAATAGATAAATATGATGAAACGCCTAAACGGACCATTTCATGGTCATCCACTAACATTACTTTGATCACTTGCAGTTTCCTCCTTTATGACAGGAACTTTAATTTCAACGCTGGTTCCCTGCCCTTTAAAACTAATAATTTTAACTGTACCGCCCATGCCGACAACACGTTCTCGAATATTATTTAAGCCATAACTACCGGCTTTATTACTTTGTTCCTTCATATCAAAGCCGACACCATCATCAACAATACGCAATAACACGTTTTTATCGACTTGGTGTAAGTATACCTCTAATTCCTTTGCTTTGGCATGTCTTAAGGTATTTGAAAGTAACTCCTGCACAATTCGGAAAAGATGATCCTCAATGCTGCTATTTAAATGAACATCTTCAACATCCCAAATCAATTCAATTTTAATTTTTGTTTGTAGTTCTTTCAGTAATTGTTCAATACCTTTACGCAAACTTTTTCCTTCTAGACTGATAGGACGCAAGTGCAATAGTAGCGCGCGCATTTCCGATTGGGAGGCATTAATGATTTCTGCCACCATGGCTAGTTGTTTACGATATGGTTCCGGGGTTTCTGTTCGTTGTGCTTGTTCATTTAATGCAGACAACATCATCATGGCTGCAAAAAGTTGTTGACTGACTGAATCATGCAACTCCCGCGCCAAACGATGCCGCTCGTTCTCTAAAATTTCTTCTTTGTTTGCCCATCCATTAATTGCGGTCGACTGTTTAATAATTGCAATTCTTTAGACATCTCTAATAATTTATTTTTAATCGACCAAATATCTTGTTCGACTTCGGTTAGATAATGGTCTTGATTTTCACTGGTCGTTGGTTTGTTTAAGACTGGACTTTCATAATTACCGTTGGCCAATAACCGAAGTTTTTCTTCAATCCGTCCATATTGCCCTTTTTGAACCAATGAAATCAGTAAAAAGGTCAATAAGCCTATTAGTAAGGATATGAGAACAATGTGCACAATTAGTGGTAAATAAAAGACTTTTCTCTGAAGAAGCTCTAATAACCACCGGTTTTGTTTAATCGAATGAAAATATGAAAACAATGTAATTAAGATAACAATAAAGGTGCTAAGGGACGCATATAATGAAATCATGCGTCTTGAAATCCGATCGGTCATACACGGATCACCTCAACATCTCCTACTAAAGTGTTCGTCATAATTTTCAAACGACGAAGATTGGTATCATAATCATTGCTGTAAATTTTTAATGATTCGTTTTTCAATTGATATTTTTCTTCTTCAAAACGTACCGTTCCGTAAAAAGTTGAATGTTCTAACAAAATAGCTACACCTAACGGCACTAGAATTCGCGTGCGGCCAAAACCTTTACGAATAATAATAATATTGTCTTCTTTCGGTAGTAGCGTATTACCTAAATCAATAATGGTGTCCCCAGAGATTAAATCAATATTGATATCGTCCCATTCATAGATATTGTTACCAATGCGTTCGTTGGCAAACCAGCGGCGTTTAAACCGTTTGCCATTTTTAGGTTCTTTTGCCGCCGTCTCCACCATAATCATTTGTTTTTTTCGCCAAGGTGCTCGCTCAGCTATATCCACGCCTGAAATCTCAAAGCCTTTTAAGCCGATAAAGAGTACGCCAAAAATCAACATAAACCAAACAGCCGTGCTATTCATTGCACCAATGACAATAAAAACAACGCCGAGGACGAATTGAAAGTTGTTAAAATGTGTTTTAGATGCTTTCCTGGAAACGTAGGCCACAAGTAAAACGCCAATTGTTAATAAAACAGCTAATCCAGGATTATGTACAATTTGCCATAACGCCAGAATAAAAAGTAATGCTTCTGCGACGATAAAAAAGCGCCAAGGGTTATTCATAGATTTGCCTCCTCCCTCTGTCATTTATTTTACTCGTTTATTTTATTTAATCATAGTGGTTTGCGCCTCAGGTTACCATAGGACTTTAGCCCTAAATGTCATAGATTGCGAAAGGACAGGCCTTGGAAGCTGCCTGCCCTACTCAATTATTTAGTTTGCTTCAACTTTTGTAATTTTAACTGTCATGTCGCCACCAGGTGTTGCAATAATCACTTGGTCGCCTAATTGTTTACCAATTAAGGCTTGCGCAATCGGTGAATCGTTAGAAATTTTACCAGAAAATGGATCGGCTTCGGCACTTCCTACGATTGTGTATTCCTCTTCTTCTCCATCAGGCAATTCTTGAAAGTAACTGTTTTACCGATGGAAACTTCGTCTTGGTCCACGCCATCATTATCGATGATTTCTGCAAAACGAATCATATTTTCTAACGTTGTAATACGTCCTTCAACGAAAGCTTGTTCATCTTTAGCTGATTCATACTCTGAGTTCTCTGAAAGATCCCCAAAGCTACGAGCGATTTTAATACGCTCTACGATTTCTTTACGTTTAATTGTTTTTAATTCTTCTAGCTCTTGTTCTAATTTTTCTTTTCCTTCAAGAGTCATTGGATATACTTTTTCTACCATGTTAATTCTCCTTTTTCGCTTAACGATACGTAGTTCTTGGTTGGTTATTGAAAAAAATTCCGCTTTCAATCCACAAAAGAGTACCACGCTTTTTCTAAATTGTAAATATAATTATTGAATTTTTGTGATTTTGCTAAATTTTATTTATATAAATTTCTAGTTGCTACTCTTTCCCTCTGTTAAACAGATTACTTTTTGAGTATCTAAAAGCTTGGTGAATCATACAAAATTGATTCACCAAGCTCTTTTATGTTTTCATTTTATTCACTACTTGAATTATTGACATACTGATCTACTAATACTTGATGTTCTTCATATGTTTTTGAGAAGTAGACTTTTCCTGTAGAAATATCTGCTACAAAGTATAAATAGTCACTTGGTGTCGGATTCAAGACTGCTTTAATTGACTCCTCACTTGGGCTATCTAATGGTCCTGGTCCATAACCAGTATTTTTATACAAGTTATAAGACGAGTCCACTTCCAAGTCAGCATACGTTACAGTTTCTTTGTGTTCTCCTAGAGCATACAAAATAGAAATATCTGATTGGATTGGCATATCGGCAGCCAAGCGGTTAAAGAATACTTGCGCAATTTGTTTGCGGTCTGCTTCTTTGACTCCTTCTTTTCAACCAATGAAGCTAACGTTAAGACTTGCTGATTGGTTAAATTCTTTGCATGAATTGTCGGCGTATATTGTTCCATTACTGTGTTCATTTTAGCAATCATTTGTTCGACAAATTCAGGAAGTGTTGCTTTTTTGTAGTAATCATAAGTTGCCGGGAACAAATAGCCTTCTAAGCGATAACGAACACCTTCTGCAGTTGCAGCACTTTCAAGTAAATCAGGATACTTAGCTTTCATTTGATTGAAGAAGTCTTCGTTTTCATTAATGCAATGAAATCTGCTTTCTTGAAATCTGTATTTTTTTCAATAGCTTCGCCAATTTTATCTATATCGTAGCCTTCAGGAATCGTTACTTTGCCATCTGCAATTTTAGTTGGTTCTGGCGTACCTCCTTCTTTTAGCATTTCACCAATTTCATCGAGTGTCATGCTTGGAGACATTTGATAATAGCCCGCTTGAAAATCTGTTAAGTTTTTAAATTTTACGTAGTAGTTAAAAACCATTCCGCTTTTAATGACGTTGCTTTCTTCTAAAACCGCAGCAATTTGCTTATTAGAAGATCCTTCTGGGATATGCACTTGAACAAGCTTCTTATTGTTCTTGTCTAGTGGCTGTAGCCCAGCATCTACATATTTATAAAAAGTAAACCCAAAGATTGCCATCATTAAAACTAATACAGAAACTACAATTAACACGATACGACCGACTAAACGATCTTCTTTTTTACGTGTTTGTTTTTTTGTATTTGTTGGCTTTTCGTCTGTTTCAATCGGGGTTGGCTCTTCGACTGTCTGTGTTGTCTTGTCTTTCCCACGTCTTCGAGCAGCTCTAGAACCTGCACGTGTTTGTGTTGTGCGGCTCGCTGTTTCTTGTGATTCATCAGATGAAGGTTGGGGTGACCTATCATTTTTTTCAGAGGAATCAGGTTGATCGCCATCATTTCTACCATTTAAAGACCCAGTTACTTGATCTCTAAGCGAAGATTTGGGATCTTGGTTATTTTGGTTATCATTAGCCAAAACTAACCCTCCTTACTATTCTATCGTTTATGACTGAAACTATTATACATGAAACCTCTTTAAAATTAAATGTTTTTAATAAAAAGACCGTCATTCCCCGATAAAAAATTCATCATTGATAACGTTTAAAGCCTATGATGGCGCTTTTCTATTGAAACGATAATAAATCTTAAAATCCTCCTAAATTTATCGAAAATCCATTTTCTATTAAGAATTTCGTAGCAAAATAGCACCTAAGTCTTTAGGCGAGTGTACTAGGAATGTCGCTCCCGCCTCTTGTAACTCTGTTTCTTCACCAAATCCATACAAGACACCTATACTATCTAAGCCATTTTGTTGAGCACCAAGAATGTCATGATTACGATCACCAACCATGATAATTGCTTCTTTGGTTGGGTCTAGTTGAGCTTCCGTTAATGCATACTGAATCACATCTGCTTTTTTAGAACGATGACCGTCCATACTCGCTCCATATATGCCTGTAAAATAACGATCTAAATCAAAATGAGTAATAATCTTTTTAGCAAATTCTTCTGGCTTGGAAGTCGCAATGTATAACTTTGCTCCCGCTTCCTTTAACCTTATTAGTACCTCTGGGATCCCTGGATACACATGATTTTCAAACATACCTTTTCTCTGATAATACGCTCGATAATGACCCACTGCTTGTTGCGCTGCTTCAGCTGAAGGCGCCATGTGCAAAAACGACTCATATAAAGGCGGCCCTATGAAAGAACGTAATGTCTCCTCGCTAGGAGCTGGCCAGCCTAATTGTTCTGTTGCGTATAAAATAGAACGCATAATGCCGCTACCAGAATCCGTAATTGTGCCATCTAAATCAAATAAAATCGTTTGATACATCTTCACTTCACTACTTTCTAGCATTTTTTGTCTAATTGATTCTTCAAAATAAGATACGCAAAAGAAGCACATTTTTCAGCGCTTCTCTGCCTTTTTATTTATTTTGCTGTAAACGTATCTGGTTTTTTATCTGATTTCTGCATTTCATAGGCAATGGCTTCAACGATTCGGCGGCTAGCTTGACCATCCCCATACGGATTTTGTGCATGCGCCATCGCGTGGTAAGCATCAGAATCAGTCAATAATGTTTTCGCCTCTTGATAGACTACTTGTTCGTCTGTACCAACCAATTTCAATGTTCCTGCCGCTACGCCTTCTGGACGTTCCGTTGTATCTCGTAAAACTAAAACTGGCACACCTAAGGAAGGAGCTTCTTCTTGCACACCGCCAGAATCAGTTAAAATTAAAGCACTTTTCGCTGCAAAATTTTGAAAATCTTTGACATCCAATGGTTCAATTAAATGCACACGAGCTAATTCACCTAAGTGTTCCGCTACTATTTCACGGACTTTGGGATTTTTGTGCATAGGGAAAATGACTTCAATTTCTGGATGTTCCATTACAAGTCGACGAACAGCTTTAAACACATTTGCCATTGGCAGGCCTAAATTTTCACGACGATGCATTGTAATTAGCACGATGCGTTGGTCTGTAGGGATTTTTTCCAATAAATCATTTTGATAGTGGGCATCAACGGTGTACGCCATCGCGTCAATTGCTGTATTGCCAGTCACATAAATATGTTCTTCTGGATGATTTTCTTTGATTAAATTGTCCTTACTTTGAGTGGTTGGGGCAAAATAAATATCAGTTAACACGTCTACCAGTTGACGATTCATTTCTTCCGGAAACGGAGAATATTTTTGCCAGGTCCGCAATCCTGCTTCCACATGTCCCACTGGAATCTGTTGATAAAAAGCAGCCAATGCAGCCGCAAATGACGTGGTTGTATCGCCATGAACCAAGACAATATCCGGCTGTTCTGTCACAAGAACCTCAGTTAATAAATTCAAAACACGACTTGTAATATCTGTTAAGGTTTGCCCATCTTTCATGATATTTAAATCATGATTCGGTGTAATTTGAAAATCTTCTAACACTTGATCCAACATTTGGCGATGTTGCGCTGTTACGACTACTACAGAGTCAAATCCTTGACTTTGCTCTTCTAAAACTTTGATTAAGGGAGCCATTTTGATTGCTTCTGGCCGTGTTCCAAAAACCGTCATTACTTTAATTTTCTTCATCATTTTCCTCCTAATTCTATGTTAGTTTCGGGTATTTTTGTTGGCGAAATTCTTCTGCTCGTTGAATATAATGTAAGGCGTTCGTATGATTACTGGCTATTTCTGCTGCCGTTAACGGACGGATAACCTTCGCGGGTCGACCAAATGCTAAAACATTTGGCGGGATAATTTTGCCTTCTGTCACTAAAGAGCCCGCACCAATCAGGCTGTTTTCTCCAATAATAGCATTATTTAGAATGGTTGAACCCATGCCAATCAAAGCACCATCACCGATTTTACAACCGTGTAACATGCATTGATGGCCCACCGTTACATACTTGCCTACAATTGTCGGGGCATCTTCATCAACATGAATAATCGTGCCATCTTGAATATTACTACCTTCACCAATGGTAATTGTGTTACTGTCACCTCTTAAGACCGACTGAAACCAAATATTACTATCCTTTGCTAGTTGTACGTTTCCATAGACATCTGCACTAGCAGCAATAAAATATTCTTTTTTCAAACTCTGTCACCTCTTTTCATTAAGTATAGACAAGAATTCCTCACTTTCATAGTAAAAAGACAAGAAAGAGCGTAGGACAAAAATCACTTTGGATTTTTGCTCCACGCTCAAAACTGATAAACGGCGGGAACAAAAGCAACTCCTTCGAAATAAGCCGGAATTCTCCAAAAATTACAGAACAATTTTCGGAAATTCCTTCTTATTTCTCGGAGTTAAACGCTTCTGTCCCGACCTCTTTTTATTCCTCATAGTCGCCTTCTTCAGCAAATTGACTATTGTATAGTTTTTCATAGAAGCCACCTTGTTCCAGCAACTCATGATGCGTACCTTTTTCAATGATTTCTCCTTGTTTCATAACAAGAATTAAATCAGCTTCACGAATAGTTGATAGGCGGTGGGCAATAACGAAACTCGTTCGTCCTTCCATAACACGATCCATTGCTTTTTGAATTAAGGCTTCCAAGCGTGTATCGACTGAACTAGTCGCCTCATCTAAAATCAAAATTTTCGGATCAGAAATTACCGCTCGGGCAATGGTCAACAATTGTTTTTGACCAAGGGAAACGTTATCTCCCTCAGAATTGATTTCCATTTCATACCCGTCTGGCATTGTCCGAATGAAGTGATCCACATTGGCCGTTTTCGCTGCATCGACAACTTCATAATCCGTGGCATCTAACTTCCCAAAACGAATGTTATCTGCAATGGTACCTTTATACAACCAAGCATCTTGCAATACCATTCCAAATACAGATCGGACATCACTACGGTTCATTTTTTTCGTGTCAATGCCATCAATTTTAATGGCGCCTTCTGTTACATCATAAAAACGCATCAGTAAGTTGATTAAGGTTGTTTTCCCAGCGCCAGTTGGTCCCACAATCGCAACCATTTGGCCCGCATCAACTTTAAAGTTCAAATTACGAATTAACGGTTTTTCTGGGTCATAACTAAAGCTGACATTTTCAAATTCAACAGAGCCTAAAATAGGTTCTGGCAAAGGAACATCTTGTTCGTTAAGTTCTTCTTCTGGTTCATCTAGGATTTCAAAAATCCGCATGGTCGAAGCTGAAGCGCTTTGTAAAGCTGCAGACAACTGCGTAATATTCCCCATTGGTTGGCTAATTTGCCAAATATATTGAATAAACGCTTGTAATTGCCCCACTACGATCACACCAGCAACCACATAGTAACTACCAAGGACAGCTACCCCGATATAGGTCCCATAAGCGGTCATCTGAACCAATGGCAACATTAATCCTGAGATAAAGGATGCTTTGAAACCAAAACCATTTAAACGATGATTGACTTGTTTAAAGCCTTCAAGGGTTTCTTTTTCCCGACCATATAGTTTTAAGACACTGAACCCAGTCATATTTTCTTGGACATAACCATTTAAGTCTCCTAAAGAATTTTGCATTCCTTGGAAATATTTCTGGGAGATTTTAACAATTGTTCTGGAAATAATCAGAGACAACGGAATCATAATCACTGAAAAATCGCCATCAGCGGATTGATTAAGAACATCATCACTACCGCCATCACAATACCTAAGACTGCTGAAACAATATTGATAAAACTTTGTTGCATCGCATTGCTGACAGCATCCACATCGTTCGTCACCCGTGACAAAATATTTCCTTGTTGGTTCTTATCAAAATAAGAAACTGGCAAACGATTGATTTTTTCTTCAATATCGCGACGCAAATCGCGCATGGATTGTTGAACGACATTCGTCATTAAAAGCCTGACAAAAATTGTGCCACACAATAACCTGTTCCCACAACTAAAATCCAAATTAAACATTGGATTACATAATCAAAATTAATGGATTCGCCGGCCGCAATATTACGGCTAATTTCTGTCGTCGGTAATCCAGTCAAATAAGGCAACGCTGCATTAAAGGCAACGGTTAATATTGTAAATAAAATAACTAAATAAAACGTCACTCGGTACGGTTTAATATAGCGACCGATTCGTTTCATAGAAGAAAAGGCGTGTTTCATGCTAATTCCTCCTCTGACAATTGAGAAGCCGCAATATCATAGTAAATTGGACAAGTCTCAAGTAATTCACGATGTGTGCCAATTCCGACCACGTCGCCTTCGTTTAAAACAACAATGCGGTCCGCATGCATAATTGTTCCAACACGTTGTGCCACAATTAAAACAGTAGATTCTGTTGTTTCTTTTTTCAGACGCGCTCGTAAATTTGCATCTGTTTGATAATCTAACGCAGAAAAACTATCATCAAATATATAAATTTCCGGATTGCGAATAATCGCCCGTGCGATAGCTAAACGTTGTTTTTGACCACCAGAAAAGTTCGTGCCACCTTCTGAAAGAGGTTCATCATAGCCTTGCGGTTTTTGCGAAACAAATTCTGTGGCTTGAGCAATGTCAATTGCTCGTTCCATTTCTTCTAACGTCGCATCTTCCTTACCGTAGCGAAGGTTATCAGCAATTGTACCAGTAAAAAGTAACGCTTTTTGTGGAATATAGCCAATCTTATTGCGTAATGCACTAAGTTTGTACTCTTTTACGTTCACTCCATCGATTAAAATTTCACCTTCTGATACATCATAAAACCGTGGAATCAATTGAATTAATGTTGATTTCCCACTACCTGTGCTCCCAATAAAGGCCACTGTTTCACCAGGTGACGCCTTAAAACTTACATTGCGAATAACTGGGCTTTCCGCATGTCCAGGATAGGCAAAGGTTACATTTTTAAACTCTAGATAGCCTTTAGTAGCTGTTTCTGTTACGCCTTCTTCTTCACGAATAGCTGGTTCCATGTCTAAGGCTTCTTGAATCCGTGAAGCCGAAACCGCAGCCCGCGGATACATCATAAAGACACTGGCAAATAACATAAACGAGAACAGCGCATGAAAAATATATTCAATAAAAGCAATTAAATTCCCAACTTCTAAATCCCCATGGCTGATTTGAACAGTCCTGCTCCAAATGATTAAGACCATCACAATATTAAATAAGAAAAAGAACCCTGGTTGGGCTGCTGCCATTAAACGAAACAGACTTTTTGAACTTTTAGTGTAAGTTTCATTGACTTTATTAAAACGAGATTCTTCAAATTTTTCATTAACAAATGCGCGTATTACCCGCAATCCAGAAAGATTTTCTCTTAAAATCCCATTGATTCCATCTAAGTTCTTTTGTTGCTTTTTAGATAACGGTTCTGACAAACGAGCAATCCCGACAACTGCTAGCAGCAGAAAAGGCAAGGCACCTAAAACGTACATTCCTAACGACGGACTCGTTCGCATCACCATGTAAAGACTGGCAATAAACATCACTGGCGTCATAAAGCCAAGACGTAAAATATTTCCCATGAAGAGCATAATTTGGTATGCATCATTGGTAGTTCGCGTAATTAAGGAAGAAACCCCAATACTTTCATATTCACTATGTGAGAAAGTTTGAATCTTTTCAAATAAATCATCACGAATATCACGAACAATGTTTGTTGTAATTCTGGCACCAAAGTACCCTAGCAAAATATTCATTGCAACGCCACTAATCGTAATTACAACCATCCAAATCCCTTGCTGATAAATATAGTCCATATCTCTAGGAATAATTCCTTTGTCAATCATTCGTGCTAAAATGGTCGGCAAGCCTAATTCAATCAAAATAAAACCAAACACACAAATAAAATCAGCGAAAAGTAATTTCTTATAACGCATTGTGTAACGCCACATTAACTTCAATTAATCATCTCCTTCTTATCTTACTTTAAATTTTCTAGTACTCCCACTGTATCAAAAAGAAATCGGTAATACAAGCTGTCTGGCTAGAAAAAACAGCCTTTCTCTTTCTATCCTTTCTCTTTTAGATTTTCTAAAAAATAGATAATTTTAATGATTTACTTATACGATTAAAATTGCTACTTCCTTTTGATTGTGCCATAATTGGGAAAAACTGAAAGGACCCTTTGAATGAAAAAATTATTCTTCATTTTTCTCGGTTCCTGTACGTTTGCTTTAGGCACGTTAGGAATCTTTTTGCCGCTTTTACCCACCACTGGTTTTTATTTATTAACGGCCTTTTTTTGGATGCGTAGTTCAGATAAACTTTATAACAAATTTTTAGCTTCTTCTTATTATCAAAAATATATCCAAGAAGCCTTCTTTGAGAAAAAAATTACTCGTAAAGGTAAATGGAAACTATTTATTTCCATGTTTCTTTTATTTGCCATTCCGTGTTTAATTGTCCGAAATACGTTGATGACTACGACTTTAGCGATTGTTTATTTAGCTCACGTGATTGGCTTAAGTTGGTATTGGCGTCCTAAAAAAAAGGCACTCGAACTTGATCAAGAATAAGGCGAAACAAGAAGTTTGTTTTTTTTAAAAGTCCAGTGAGTGTTTCTATACTTCCTTATCATTCTATGATAAAATAAGCTTAATTGTTGTTATTCACAACACACGGGACGGTTGAAAAGAACACATAAAATCAAATACCCAGAATGAAGCAAAGTCGAGGCTTCATTTCATCATTAACAGATGTTTTTGATGAGCATTCTTTTTTAGGTGATCAGCACCTCGTTTTGTTGTGTTTAATTTTCTGTCTTAAAATGAAAAAAACTATAAATTGCTACTATTAGTAGCTGAAGGAGAAATGAATCGATGATTTACAAAGTATACTATCAAGAAACAAAAATCAGAAACCCAAAAAGAGAAGACACAAAATCTCTTTACATGGAAGCCGATAGCGATGTAATCGTGCGCCAATTAGTTGAAGAAAATACCCCATACAATATTGAATACGTTCAATTATTAGACGAAAAACATCTTGCTTACGAGCAAGAACATGCGGACTTCACTCTAACGGAGTTTTAACATGAAAGTAAACATAAAAAATAACGAAACTGGCGTTTTTGCAATCGGTGGTTTAGGCGAAATTGGAAAAAACACATATGGGGTACAATTCCAAGATGAAATTATCATTATTGATGCTGGGATCAAATTCCCAGAAGATGATTTACTTGGGATTGACTACGTGATTCCAGATTATAGCTACATCGTTCAAAATTTGCATAAAGTCAAAGCACTCGTTATTACCCACGGTCACGAAGACCATATTGGTGGCGTTCCTTATCTTTTACGTCAAGCGAATATCCCAATCTATGCGGGACCACTAGCCTTGGCTTTAATTACCAACAAACTAGATGAACATGGTTTATTGCGAGAAGCGGAATTACACGAAATTAATGAAGATACGGTGATTCGTTTTAGAAAAACAGCGATTAGCTTTTTCCGGACGACTCACAGTATTCCTGATGCCTTGGGCGTTGTGGTTAAAACGCCTTCTGGTAACATTGTCGCAACAGGTGACTTTAAGTTTGACTTTACACCCGTTGGTGAGCCGGCCAACTTACACAGAATGGCGAAATTAGGTGAAGAAGGCGTCCTTTGTCTTCTTTCAGACAGTACCAATGCTGAAATACCCACCTTTACAAAATCCGAAAAAACAATTGGAACCTCTATTTTAAAAATCTTTGAAAAAATTGATGGTCGGATTATCTTTGCCAGTTTTGCTTCAAACATTTTCCGTTTACAACAAGCTGCTGATGCAGCCGTGAAAACAGGTCGCAAAATTGCTGTTTTTGGTCGTAGCATGGAAAATGCCATTGTCAATGGCGAACGCTTAGGCTACATCAAAGTGCCAAAAGGAACGTTTGTCGATGCGGCGGAACTGAATCAATTGCCAGCAAATGAAACAATGATTTTATGTACTGGCTCTCAAGGAGAACCTATGGCCGCGCTTAGTCGGATTGCTAACGGTACACACCGCCAAATTAGTATTCAACCAGGCGATACGGTTGTTTTCTCAAGTTCACCAATTCCTGGGAATACGACAAGCGTTAACCGTTTAATCAACTTATTATCTGAAGCCGGTGCAGAAGTTATCCACGGAAAAATCAATAATATCCATACTTCTGGTCACGGTGGACAAGAAGAGCAAAAATTAATGCTTCGTTTGATGAAGCCTAAATATTTCATGCCTGTTCATGGTGAATTTAGAATGTTAAAAATCCATGCTTCGCTCGCTCAAGATACAGGGGTTCCTGAAGAAAATTGCTTTATCATGGGCAACGGCGATGTCTTAGCTTTAACGGCTGATAGCGCACGCCCTGCTGGTCACTTCAACGCTAATGACGTGTACGTTGATGGAAATGGTGTCGGTGATATCGGGAATGTTGTTTTACGGGATCGTCGTATCTTATCTGAAGAAGGTTTAGTTTTAGCGGTAGCAACAGTTGATATTAAAAATAAAGAAATTATGGCTGGTCCAGACATTCTTTCCCGTGGTTTTGTCTACATGCGTGAGTCTGGTGATATGATTCATGAAGGCCAACGTCTTTTATTCAATGCTCTACGTGAAGCAATGAAAGATAAAAACTGTACCGAAGCAAAATTAGGCGAAGCCATGACGACCGCTTTACAGCCTTTCTTGTTTGAACAAACAGAACGTCATCCAATGATTCTGCCAATGATTATGACTGCCACAGTTAGTGATCAATAAAGCTCTCATTTAATAGAGAAGAAAAATGCTTGTCCATTTTTCTTCTCTATTTTTTCTAACAAAAAAACACCTAACGCATGTTAGGTGTTTTTGGATTATTTTTTATTAGTTTTTTTCTACGTTAACTGCTTGAGGGCCACGGTCTGAATCTTCAACATCAAAAGTCACTGCTTGACCTTCTTCTAAAGTTTTGAAACCATCACCTTGGATAGCTGAGAAGTGTACGAATACGTCGCTTCCGTCTTCGCGTGAGATAAACCCAAAACCTTTTTCTGCGTTAAACCATTTTACTGTTCCTTGTTCCATTCTTTTGTTCCTCCTCGTGCATTTGCACATAAATAGTCGTAACTTTGCTCGCTTCCAATAGAATATTTAAAAAAATTTAAAAAGTCTACATAATTCCAAACAAGATTACCCTTTCATTTTACACGTGATAAAATATTTTTGCAAGAATTGTCCTCATTCTGAAGCAAAAAAATTCTCTTCTCTCAAACTAATGTATCCGCTATCACCAAGAATAATATGATCCAACAATTGAATCCCCATCATTTCGCCACATTCTTCCATTCGTTTGGTAAATTGGATATCTTGTGGAGACGGTGTCGGATTGCCAGATGGATGATTATGAGCTAATAGTATGCGAGCAGAAGAATATTTAACCGCTTCCCGAAAAATTTCGCGTGGATGAGCAATACTTTGATTCAGTGATCCTTTGAAAATCGTTTTCTGTTGGATAATGTCATTCTTGGTATTCAAGTAAATACAAATTAAATGTTCTTGTTGCAGCCCCTTCATCTCTTGGAGTAATCGTTGAGCGACTTGTTGACTGGATGTAACTTTGCCAAATTTGATTTGACTACTTTGATAAATTCGACACCCTAATTCAATGGCCGCACGTAATTCAATGGCTTTCACTTGGCCAATGCCTTTAATAGCCATTAACTCGTTCAACGTGGCTTGCTGCAAATAAGAAAGTTGCTTAAACTGTTTTAACAGCGTTGCGGCAACAGTCATCACGTCTGCTTCTTTTGAGCCAGTACGTAACAGAATCGCCAACAACTCTTGATTCGATAATGCTTTTTCTCCTATCGCCAAGAGCCGTTCTCGTGGTAAACAATCACTCGGCATCTCGCGAATAAACAGATCCGATACTTGCATAAAAAAACCTCCTTTGCTAGTCATTAATAAACTACGCAAAGGAGTGTTGTTTTATTATTTTAAATAATGTGGCGCTTGATGTAAACTCTCCAAGACATGTAATGTTTTCTCTTGGATAACTTCAGTTGGTTGCAATAAATCAGGTACCATGATCACTGGAATGCCCGCACTATGAGCCGCACTTACCCCATGAAATGAGTCTTCGAAAATCAAGGTTTTCGGGGCTTCTGTTCCTAAAAGTTGACGAGCTTTTTGAAAAATTTCTGGGTCCGGTTTTGCTCGTTTAACATCCTCTGCTGAAACAATACCTACAAAACGATCCTGAATTCCAGCATGGCTTAATAACATTTCAATTGCTGGACGGACGTTACTTGAAGCAACTAATCGAGGAATTTTTTGATCATCTAAAAAGTCGAGGAATTCCACCACCCCTGGTTTTAAAGGGACGTTACCAGATCGAAACTCTTGCAAGGTATCATCATAAGAACGGCGGATAAATTCTTCCACTGTGTCATGACCATAGGATGCATAAATACGTCGGTAATTCTCTTGTACTTCTTCATCGGAAATCCCAACATAGTCTAAATAGACTTCTTTACTATATGGTAACCCCATTGCATCTGCTACTTTTTGAGTAGATGTATAGTAAATCAACTCCGTATCAAAAAGCAACCCATCCATATCAAAAATTACGCCATCAAATTTCTTCATCATTTCCTCCTATAGTTAAAAGTAATTCTCTTACTTGAGAAACAAAATATAATGAACCTGTTACTAATAATAAATCATCTGTCGACATTTTTTCTAAAATTTCGCCTAAGCCAAATTGCCATAAAGACACAATTTCTGTTAAATCGTCTTCATATTTTTCCATTTCTGTAAGTGCAATAGCTTTAGGATAATCGAAGCTAGTTAAGTAAAGATGCGCATTCGGTACTTGCTTTAAGTCCTGAATCATCTCATCCACATCTTTAGTTGCTAAAGCTGAAAATAAAATATGAATCGTGTGTTGTGGAAACTCTTTGCGCAAGTTTTCAACTAAGCGTTTTACTGCATGATCATTGTGGGCACCATCTAAAACAATCAACGGTTCATCACTAAGACGTTCCATTCGAGCTGGCCATTGCGCTTTAGCCAACCCTTGAGTAATGTCTCGTTCTTTAAATGGCAAATGTTGTAGTTGGCAATACTTGTCAAATAATTGAATAGCTACCGCCGCATTTTCTACTTGGTGACGCCCCAACAAGGGAACTTTAATTTTTGTCAGTTTGCCCATTTCTCCATAGAAATTAAATACTTCCCCCCATTGTGTATCAGGATGTAGATATTCCACTTGATACTCTTTGCCAAAACGAAAAATTGGACTCTGTTTTTCTTGTGCGACTTTTTCAATGACTGCTAGCGCATCAGCACAAATGTTGCCTGTTACTACTGGGACTTTTTCTTTAATAATACCCGCTTTTTGATAGGCAATTTCAGCAATTGTTTCACCTAAAATTTCTGTGTGATCCTTCCCAATTGTCGTAATTCCCGTCAATAATGGCTTCACGACATTGGTGCTATCAAGTAATCCACCTAAGCCAACTTCAACAACGGCGATATCCACTTGTTCATTCACGAAATAGTCCAAGGCCATTCCTGTCAATGTTTCGAATTCTGTAATTCCAGCCACTTCAGTGATCTGGTCTAATTCTTTAATGATTGGTTGATACTTTTCCACATAGGTAATCAATTGTTCGTCTGAAATTGGTTGACCATTTATCGCAATTCTTTCATTAAATGATTCAATATAAGGAGAGGTAAAGGTTCCGACTTTCAAGCCCATTTCTTCTAATAGACAGCGTAAATATGTCACGGTTGAGCCTTTACCATTGGTTCCTGCGATATGAATCGTTGGCACTTTGTTTTCTGGATGATCAATTTTTTCTAATAACGCATTAATCCGATCCAAACCAGGTCTTGAACCAAAGGGTAACCGGCTATGAATCCATTCAATGGCTTCTTCTATTGTTAATTGCATCTTGTCCAACTCCTTGTCTTCTTCTACATTATAACTAAGTTAGGTGACTTTTCACTAATAACCAATTGAAACTTTTTCTTGAAAACTTTTTGCATTTTTCATAATTTTGCGTTATTAGCGGATACATTAATGAACTTATGGTAAACTAACATTCTGGATGGTTCATTCCAGCCAGCCAATTAAAAACTATTTTTAGAGCGTTCAACACGCTTATTCATGATTTTTTATAAAGGTGGACTTATTTTGATGAAAAACAAATCGAAGCTTTTATGGTTAGGAAGTTTTTCTTGCCGTTTTACTTCTGTTGCTTGTATGGATGACATTACAACTTGCGCCTTTTGGTGACAACAACTTATTAGTTAGTGATTTAGGCACACAATACATGCCTTTCTTGAGTTTTTTAAAACGCTCTTTTCACGAGGGAATAACTACATTCTACTCTTTTTCCAATGAGATTGGTGAATCGATTGTTCCTTTGGCAGCCTATTACTTACTGAGCCCTTTTAATGTGTTGGCTTTCTTTTTTCCTTATGAACAATTACCTATAGCAATTTTATGGATTATTACCTTAAAACTTGCCTTGATGGGCACTACGATGTTTAGCTATTTAAAATACACCTATCAAAAAGTTGATGGCACCACGTTACTTTTTTCAACGTCCTATAGTTTCTGTGGCTTTGTCACCGTCTATAGCCAAAACTTTATGTGGTTGGATGCACTGATTCTATTCCCGCTTATCTTATTGGGACTCCAACGTTTATGGGATCAACGCAAATGGGGCTTATACAGTATCACCCTATTTTTAGCGATTGTGACGAATTACTATATGGGTTATATGATTTGTCTCTTTGCTGTTTTGTACAGTATCTATTGGTTCTTTAAAAAGAATACCAAAGCCCATGCTATTCGGCAATTTTTTAAACAAAGTCCGTTATTCATCCTCGTTTCTTTTTTAACAGGAACCGCAACTAGCTTTTTATTATTACCTGCAGCAGAAGGGATGCTCTATACAAAAAAAGCAGACTTTGATGTCTCGACGTTCTTTTTAACGCCTAAGTTCAACACTTCATTCTTCTCGCAATTAGGCTTAGGTTCTATTAATTATGAGTTGCGTCTAGACCATTTACCAACCGTTTTTGCTGGATTATTTGTGACACTCCTCTGTGTTGCCTATTTTCAAACGAAACAAATTGCGTTAAAAGAAAGAATAGCTTCAGCAATTCTTTTATTCATTCTTTTTTTAAGCTTTTGGTTAGAAGCCTTTAATACTGTCTGGCACATGTTTCAAAGCCCAGCTGGTTTCCCTTACCGAAATGTCTTTATTTTTAGCTTTTTATTGATTGTCTTTGCCTATGAAGTTTGGCTTAAAAAAGTGACCATTCCTTGGACCGCACCTATTATTTTTAGTCTGCTGTTAGTCATTGGCTACGGATCTTTGTATTATGGTCCACAAAAGAATCTCTTAATTTCGATCAATTATTTATGGCTAAGTTTACTTTTTATTTGGTTGATTTTCTTTTGCTTGCGTTTAGCGCACAAAAAGGCCTTAAGAAACTATGTAGTCGTGGCTTTATTCTTACTGGTCAGCACAGAATTAACAACGAATTTCTGGATTTCTTTTAAACACATGCCCTTTGGTAGCCAAGCAACATTTGCCCAAGATTACCGAAAACACAGCCAATTAATCGATGAAAAATGGCCTCAGCACCAGAACTTTATCGCATGAAACAAGTCATTCCTTCCAAAGAAACAGGGTTCCGTGAAATCAATAACGGCTACAATAATCCTTTACTTTATGGCTATGCTGGCGTTTCTAGCTATACTTCGACTTTAACTGCCACTACCCAAGACACATTAAGTGCGCTAGGTTTATATCGAAAAATGATCGCCGGATTGCTTATGTGGATAATTCACAACTAACTAATTTACTTTTAAATGTGAAATATGACTTTTACCAATTGAAAACCTACCAGTGAAAAATTGCTAAAACAGTTGGTTCCACGAAAATCATGGAAAACGATGAAGCGATCGGTATGGGCTTTTTGGCGCCAACCGCATTAACCAAGTTAAAATTAGCAAAAAATAATCCTTTAGATGCCCAAGAAGAACTCCTGCAAACGCTCGTGCCGACGGATAAACCTTACTTTAAAACAGCTTCGTTGATAAATGAACCTCATCATACCAACGAAACAATTGAAGCAACCTTTAAAGTGAATAGCACTGGTGACTTGCATCTTTATATTCCGAATTTAAAATGGAAAAAGTTACACAATTGAAGGTAAACCAACAAGTTATCTCGACGCCGATTTATATTGCAACCAATCAACTGTTCAATTTAGGGCATTTTGAAAAAGGAACTACCGTGACCCTGTCACTAACTGCTGAACAAGTGGTTGATTTAACCAATTGGCAACTTCAAACTTTAGACCAAACAGCCTTTAATCGTGCGGTTGACAAATTACGCCAACAAGCTCTTCACGTGAATGCAACTAAAAAAGGCCATTTAAATGGCGCACTGAATGTACCTGGAAATGACACTCAGTTACTGTATACGTCCATTCCTTATGACCAAGATTGGCAAGTCAAATCGTCGCTACAAAAGAACCCTTAAAAACACAACGCATTCTAGGTGGCTTTTTAGCTGTTGAAGTCCCAGCTGGCAAACAGCAGTTAACCTTTGCCTATCATCCAAGAATGATTTATCTCGGCACTGCCGTCAGCGGAACGATTTTACTGGGAACGGCTGGTTATCTTGGGTTTAAAAATACCGTCGAAAACGTCAGGAGGCCACTCATGACTAATCAGAAAAAATTTTAAATGGACTCATTCGGTGGTTACCCCTAGTTGGACTGGTGCTTTTCTTCGGCTTAATTCTATGGGGATATTCCAGAGGAATTTTTCATTCTGTTGCTTCCTTGCAAGCTTTTATTAAACAGTTTGGTAACTATGCGGTTCTGTGTTTCATTCTTTTACAAATCGTCCAAGTGATTATCCCTATTCTACCTGGAGGAATCTCTTCTGTTGCAGGAATGTTGATGTTTGGCAATTTGCAAGGACTTTTGTATAGCTATCTTGGATTGATTATTGGTGAGTTTATTGGCTTTTTACTGGTTCGTTACTATGGACGTAGCTTTGTAAAAATAATCCTTTCACCCAATAAATACAAAAAATTTGAAGAGATTTTGGACAAAAATGAACACAATGTCAAAAAGCTCTTAATCTTTACTATGTTAGTCCCCTTCGCTCCAGATGATATTGTTTGTTTAGTGGCGGGAATTACAGATATTTCTTTAAAAGAATTCATGAAAATTGTTCTTTTATTGAAATTCTGGTCTGTGGCTACTTACAGCTATTTAATGTTGTATTTGTTTCAATTATTTGGCAATTATAACAAAAGACAACAAAACCAACGTTGGTTTTGTTGTCTTTTCTTTTTTAGATTGAACGTAATTGGGCAATCCGTTCTTTGACAGCCTCTTGTTTTTCAAGGTAGTCCTTTTCTTTTGCACGTTCTGCTTCCACGACCTCATCTGGTGCATTTGACACAAAACGTTCATTTGAAAGTTTGCCTTGCACACGTTTGACTTCTTTTGTCCATTTGTCTAATTCTTTTTCTAAGCGAGCAATTTCTTCCTCGATATTAATCAACCCAGCTAATGGTAGGAATAGTTCTGCGCCTGTTAAAACAGCGGACATGGCTAATTCTGGCGCTTCTATTTCACGACTGATGACTAATTCCTCTGGGTTACAGAAGCGTTCCAAGTAGCTAGTATTAGCTGTTAAAAATTCTTCTACTTCTGTATCGTTTGTTTTAATTAACAAGGTAATTGGTTTAGAAAGTGGTGTATTCACTTCTGCTCGAATATTCCGAACCGAACGAATAACTTCTTTCAGAACTTCCATTCCTCGAGCTGCTGCTTCATCGTTAAATTCTTCATGAACAACTGGGTACTCTGCCACAACCAATGACTCACCTTGATGCGGAATTTTTTCCCAAATTTCTTCTGTTACAAACGGCATAATTGGATGCAATAAGCGTAAGATTTGATCCAATGTGTACACCAAGATGCTCCGTGTTGTTTGTTTAGCTGCTTCATTGTCTCCGTAAAGAATTTCTTTACTCATTTCAATATACCAATCACAGAAATCATCCCAGATGAAGTTGTATAATTGGCGACCTGCTTCACCGAATTCAAAGCGATCAAATAATTCTGTCACACGGGCGACTGTTTCGTTTAAGCGCGTTAAAATCCAACGATCAGCGACAGTCTTTTCACCACTAAAGTCAATATCTGCAGCAGTCATACCTTCTACATTCATGATAACGAAACGACTTGCATTCCAGATCTTATTGATAAAGTTCCAAGAAGCATCCATTTTTTCATAACTAAAACGAACATCTTGACCAGGTGCTGAACCATTTGATAAGAACCAACGTAACGCATCTGCGCCATATTTTTCGATGACATCCATTGGATCAATCCCGTTCCCCAATGATTTACTCATTTTGCGTCCTTGCTCATCACGAATTAAGCCGTGAATTAAGACATTTTGGAAGGGACGTTCACCTGTAAACTCTAAGCTTTGGAAAATCATGCGACTTACCCAGAAGAAGATGATGTCATAGCCAGTAACTAATGTGCTTGTTGGGAAGTAACGTTGGTAATCTTCGCTTGCTTCATTCGGCCAACCCATCGTTGAAAATGGCCATAAAGCAGAACTAAACCATGTATCTAAGACGTCACTATCTTGAACCCAGTTTTCACTGTCGGCTGGCTCTTCCATCCCAACATACATCTCGCCCGTTTCTTTGTGATACCAAGCAGGAATTTGGTGGCCCCACCATAATTGTCGCGAAATAACCCAGTCATGTACATTTTCCATCCAACGTAAAAATGTTTGATTGAAGCGTGGTGGATAAAATTCAACAGCGTCTTCTGTTTCTTGATTTTTCATTGCTTTTTCAGCTAATGGTCCCATTTTTACAAACCATTGGGTCGATAAACGAGGTTCCACGACAACGCCTGTTCGTTCTGAATGGCCCACGCTGTGATTCATTGTTTCGATCTTAATTAAGCGACCTAGTTCTTTCAAGTCAGAGACAATCGCTTTACGTGCAGCAAAACGATCCATTCCTTCGTATTTTCCAGCCAGTTCATTCATCGTGCCGTCTTCGTTCATAACATTTACTCGAGGTAAGTCATGACGATTACCGACTTCAAAGTCATTTGGATCATGGGCAGGTGTGATTTTTACAACCCCTGTTCCAAATTCCATATCTACATAGTCATCTGCAATAATTGGAATTTCTTTATCGACTAATGGCAAGACAACTGTCTTACCAATAAGTTCTTGATACCGTTCATCTTCTGGATGGACCGCAATCGCCGTATCTCCCAACATTGTTTCAGGACGCGTTGTCGCAATTTCAACAACGCCAGAACCATCTGATAATGGATAGCTCATGTGGTAAAAAGCTCCTTCAATATCTTTATGGATTACTTCAATATCAGACAATGCTGTTTTCGCTTTTGGATCCCAGTTAATGATATATTCACCACGGTAAATCAAATCTTTCTCGTAAAGAGAGACAAACACTTTACGAACGGCCTCAGATAGCCCTTCATCTAAAGTAAAACGTTCACGGCTGTAATCTAAAGAAAGACCCATTTTTGCCCACTGTTCACGAATGTGAGAAGCATATTCTTCTTTCCATTCCCACACTTGATCAACAAATTTTTCACGACCTAAGTCGTAACGTGAAATTCCTTGTTGTGCTAGTTTCTCTTCTACTTTTGCTTGCGTGGCAATTCCGGCATGGTCCATTCCTGGCAGCCATAACGTATCAAAGCCTTGCATTCTTTTTGGCGGATAATCATATCTTGTAATGTTGTATCCCAAGCATGCCCTAAGTGTAGTTTCCCTGTTACATTGGGTGGTGGAATAACAATTGAATAGGGCTTCGCTTTTTTGTCGCCACTAGGTTTAAATAAATCTTGATCTAGCCATTTTTGATAACGGCCAGCTTCGATTTCTGTCGGTTGATATTTCGTTGGTAAGTTTTTTTCTTCTGACATTTTTTCCCCTTCTTTCTTAAAATACGCGATTTGGAGCGGTAATTATTTTACAAATGAGTTTTTTAGGCTAAACACTAAAATACGCCCTAAAATACTTTCGTATTTTAGGGCGTAGATTCATCTTATTTACGCGGTACCACCTAAATTGCATTTGAATTGAATTCCTTCAAATGCCACTCATTCGTGAGATAACGTTCACGAAACGAATCGTTCTACTAACGTACTGTGTTCAAACCATTGACTCACAAGCTACCTTCTCACTGGTTGTGTAAAAGTCTTGCACCTGAACGACTTTTTCTCTAAAACGACGCCAATGATACTCCTCTTGTTCGCTGTCTTTGCTTCATTCTACAATGAAGCGCAAGCAAAGTCAATTTGTAATCTAGAGGGATTACACTTTTTTTGCAGATTCTAACGCTTGTTGATAATCGGGTTCCGACGAAACTTCTGAGACGATTTCTTCATAAACTAACGTTCCTTCTGGGTCAATCACAAAAATAGCACGTGCTAAACGGCCCATTTCTGGAATATACAAACCATAAGCTGCACCAAATGAGTCTTCAGTATCATGAAGCATTTCCATTTCGACACCCTCAGCGGCACACCAATTTGCTTGTTCTTCAACTGTGTTATTGGAAATCGTGATAATCTGAACACCGTCTAATTTCGCCGCTTCTTGATTGAAACGTTTCGTTTGCAGTGAACAAACACGTGTGTCGATATCAGGAACCACACTAATTAAAACCGTTTTACCTTTATAATCTGCCAAGTTGATTTCTTGGTTGTTTAAATTTTTCAAAGAAAAGACGGGAGCTTTTGTGCCAACTTTAGGCTGCTCACCTGTCAATTCTAATACGTGCCCTTTTCTTGTAACATTCATTCTGAAATCCTCCTTTTCCACTTTCAATAATAAGTATAGTAGAGGATTTTTATGAAGACAATTTTATTGCTTTGGGCTATTTGCTAGTGAAAAAGTTTCATTAAAATAAATCAGTGTTTGCAGTTCCGTTGTTAAATCAATATATTGCACACTAACGTTAGCTGGCACACTGACACGGTCTGGCGCAAAATTTAAAATCGCAGTCACACCCGCTTGTACAATTTTGTCGATGGCTTTTGAGCATGGTGACTTGGTACTGTAGAAATGGCTACCGTGATCCCTTCTTGTCGAACGAATGCTTCTAACTCAGACATATCATGACCTAATCATCCATTAATCGTGGAGCCAACTAAAGACGAATCATTATCAAAAGCACAGACAATATTCAAATTCTCGTTGCGTCTAAAATTATTTTTAATAATGCCTTGCCTAAATTGCCACAACCAATCAGAGCAATTCTTTTTCTTCTTGCGTATTTAAAATATTACTGAATACCTCAATTAAATACGGCACATCGTAACCATAACCGCTTCGACCCAGTTCACCAACGTGGGAAAAATCACGCCGAATCGTTGCAGAAGGAATCTGGATCATTTCACTAAACTCTCGTGATTTAATGCGTTTAACACCAGAATCCCCTAACATTTTTAAATAACGTAAATAAACCGGCAAACGTTTTGCCGTTGCTTTAGGCATTTTTTTCTCCATCCTCTGTCCTCCTTGTTACCTACTTCACATATTCAGTTTATCACGGTTCCCCTCTCCGAGCAACTTGTTTGTGAAATAAGTACAAAATAAATACAGTGACGTCTAAGCGACCGTCACTGTATTTATTTCTTATAGGAAATCTGCAAATTCGTCTTCTTGTTTATCTTTCGCTGTTTCTGCTGAAATCTCTGTAATTTTGAGTCCTTCTAAGGCCCGAGCCATTAAACCTTCCAAGTCTAAGCGCGCTTCATACTCTTGCGCTTTATCCAAGCGAGGTCGTGTTTTCGGTTGCGGTGGCGCAAAAATTGTACAACAATCTTCGAAGGGTTGGATGGCTAATTCAAACGTGTCAATTTTTTCGGCAATTTCGATAATTTCTGTCTTATCCATTGAAACAACGGGTCGAATTATCGGTGTTGAGGTAACCTCATTAATTGCTACCATACTTTGAAGTGTTTGCGAAGCCACTTGTGCTAACGATTCACCATTAATAATGACTAAACCTTTCCGCATTTCACGAATTGCATCTGTTAAGCGTAACATTAAACGTCGTGTAATGGTCATTAAGTAGCCTTGGGGAACAACTCGTTTTATTTCTTCTTGAATTTCTGTAAAGGGCACTTCAATAAATTGAATAGTTCCTACATAAGGGACTAATTTTTCAGCTAAATCTTTAGCCTTTTGTAACGCTTGTTCACTTGTATAAGGCGGACTAGCAAAATGGACAGCTTCCACTTCCACGCCACGTTTCATAGCTAAATAACCAGCAACTGGTGAATCAATGCCTCCTGACAACATCAACATACCACGACCACTGGTGCCCACTGGCAATCCACCCGCACCGCGAATCGTTTCATAAGATAAATACGCCGCATCTTTACGAATTTCAATTCTTAAGTTAATATCAGGCTTTTTCATTTGTACTTGAATTTCCGGAATGGCTTCAATAACGGCCCCACCTAATTCTTGATTCAAGCCATTTGAATCAAGTTCAAATGAATGGTCCGAGCGTTTAGCAGTAATTTTAAACGTCTTACCTGGCGTATAAACTTCCCGAACAACCTCTTGAACCATTGCACGAATCGCTGGCATTTCTTTTTCAATACGAATACTTGGCGAAAAATTTTGAATTCCAAACACTTTACTTAGTTTCGGAATCACTTCTTCACTATCTTCCCCATTTAATAAAATATGCATTCTGTCTCGATCTGCATGGATTTTCAATGCTGGAAAATCAGCTAACGCACGTTTCACATTTTGTGCTAACTGCATGATAAACGTTTTACGATTTTTTCCTTTAGTTGATAATTCGCCATAGCGAACCATAATTTCTGTATACTTCACTCAATTAATTCCTCTCTGTTCCTGTATCTTCACAGGTCAATGTCTTTGCAAATTATACATCAAATAAGGGGCGTTTTTCTAGTGCTTAGTCGAAAAAAATAGTTGATTCATAAGTTCATTGTCTTATGAATCAACTATTTGATAACTTTCTCTTGCTTATTGCGCATTCAGGATCCACATGAATCCGACAAAAACAAAGAACAAGCCATACATAATTGGCGAAACTTCTTTCCCACGTTTTGCCGCAATCATTGTAATTGGATAGAAGATAAAGCCTAAGGCAATCCCATCTGAAATGCTGTATGTCAATGGCATTCCTAACAAGATTAAGAAGGAAGGAATCGCAATTTCCATCTCGTTCCATTTAATTTTGCTTAAGGATTGTGCCATCAAAACACCAACAATAATCAACGCTGGTGCTGTAACTTGCGAAGTGACAACTGCTAACAAAGGAGAAAATAGCAAACTGAAAATAAATAAAATCCCGGTTGTAATAGCTGTGATTCCTGAACGACCACCCACAGCAATCCCCGCAGATGATTCGACATATGCGCCAACTGGCGATGTCCCTAATAGAGAACCAGCTAACATCGCTGTTGAATCAGCGGCTAAAGCTTTCCCCACACGCGGCATTTTATTGTCCTTCATAAAACCTGCTTGATTGGCTAAGCCCACCAACGTACCAGCCGTATCAAAGAATGTTACTAATAGGAACGTTAAAACCACGACCCACATTTGAATCGTATTGATATCTTTCACATGTCCTAACGCCACTAAAAATGTTGGTTCTAAACTTGGCGCGCTTGAAATAATCTTATCAGGCATTGGAATAACGCCTGTCGCTAAACCAACAATCGTTGAAATCGCCATCCCAATAAAAATACCACCCGGTACTCGACGAACTAACAAAATTGCAGTTACGACTAAGCCGACAATGGTAACCCACGTTGAACCAACATTCAAAGGTCCTAAGCCAACGAGTGTCGCATCATTAGCCACAATTAAGCCACCTTGGCTTAAACCAAGAAAAGCAATAAACAACCCGATCCCACCTGAAATGGCAAATTTCAAGTCTGCAGGAATTGCATCAATAATTAGCTCGCGTAATTTAAAAATTGTAATTAAAATAAATATCAATGAAGCCACAAAAACGCCCGCTAATGTCGTTTGCCAAGGAATCCCCATACCAACAGAGACTGAATAAGCAAAGAATGCATTAATTCCTAAAGCTGGTGCTGTCGCAATCGGATATTTCGCCAACACACCCATTAAAATACAACCTAAGGCACTCGCTAAAGCGGTGGCAGTAAAAACAGCGCCTTCGTCCATGCCAGAAGCACCAAGTACGGTTGGATTAACGAACAAAATATACGCCATTGAGATAAACGTGGTGAAACCAGCTAACATTTCTCGTTTCATATTCGTATTCAATTGTTCAAGTTCAAAATATGAACTTATTTTTTCTTTCATGTTCCGTCCTCCTAAAATCTAAATATTTTACAATGTTCGTAAAATATTCAATTTATTAATGAAACAACGTGCTTCCTTGAGTGGATATTATTAAGCACGAATAGCCCCATTTTACTTGATACAATAGGAATTTGCAACAAAACATAATTAGTTAAATACACATAGTTTTGATCAAAAGCACAGACCAAAGCACAGACCTTTTTTAATCCATCACGCCAATAGTTACATATTACGTTTACTGTTTTTTAAACCCAACGGGAAAAGAATAGTTATACCTGATATACCTATACTGATAAAAAAATAAATGAGGTAACTTGTCCAGTCAGCGGTACCCCCATCTATATAACCTGAAATTGAAAAATATGAAAACAAAACTATCACACTGACTAACCACTGATATCTTAACCTTAATTTTAATTTTATTGTCATTACGTAATACATCAAATACACGCCTATCAGTACCAACCATACGATGTAACTACTGATAGAATAATGACCATCGAATAAGTCCCACACTAGATTAATCAAAATAATCAATATTATTGGTAGTAATACTTGACATAAAGTGTTAGATCGATAGATGCATACTATTTTATCGATAATTTTTTTCATTGTTTGCTCTCCAAAAGTTTATTTTTAATATAAGCTAATAAAGTTCCTAATTCAATTACTACCCATGCTGTTAACAGAATAGTCCAGAATAAACTTCGTACATAGAATAAAGCTATAAATGTAAATATTAATATTGCCAACTGACTGATTATCACTAATAAATCTTTTTTTTGGGAAAATTTATAAGCTAAAAGACTGCACACTATGCCAATTACTGGGATAAAACGAATATAACTAGGAACCCCTTCCATTGGTACAGTAAACAATAGAATTATAGAATACCAAAGTTCATCAGGAACCTTCGACGATAATGCCCTTATTCTTCCCCAATTCATAAGTTAATCCCCCTTTTTCATTCTCTTATACTTGTCTTCTATACGCTTATCCTGTTTTTTCCCGCCTGCATGAAAAGCTAGAATAATCATTGCCTCTGTAATAACAAACTCCCATACTGACCAATGAAAAATAACTGTCATCCCTAGAATTACTAACACAGCTGATGCTAGAATAGCATCTTTTGTGCCAAAATCTATCCCTATAGGTAACATAAAAAACCTCCAATCTCACTTTTTTTATCCTAAAGACATTGCCAAAATAAATAATATCCAAGGAACTAAAAAACTAAAAGCACTTAAAAGATTAGCGACAAGCAATATAAGTTTTAACCCTAAGTGCTTTATGTACATACTAGGAATAGCTCCTATCAAGCCAATTGGTAACGTCCACAACAAATCAAAGGCACCATGATAGGGATTGTAGAAAAGAGGTACTTAATCCATACAAGTATATTCAAAAGAACGAATAGGACACTCGCAACAACTGCTGATCGATTATTTAGTTCTATTTTCATAGTTACTGACCTCTTTGGTTTTTATTTTAATTATATCAGAAAAGACTTCACTGATAAAAATCTTTTCTTCCCTCAAACAAACGAGCTATAATAAAGTAACTAGAAAACCAGCAAAAATAATTTGTAATAATTTTAAATTATTGTGCTTTTTATATTTTAGGTATAAAAAGGTAGCCGACTATCCGACTACCTTTTAAACACTATTCAATTACAGTAACATTTACCGCTTTTGTTCGCCCTTCGTATTCTGCGGTTTCGTACTCCACTGCTTGGCCTTCAAGCAATTTTCTAAAGCCTGGCATACAAATACCTGTTTGATGTACAAAATCTCTGATCCATCTTCGGCAATAATAAAGCCATATCCTCTTTTATGATTAAAACTTTTAACTGTTCCAGTTTTCACTTATACTTCCCCCGTATTATGATTTAAGTTGCCCACGATCAAATTTCATAGCTCTTTCTACTAGATTAGGAGCTGAAACATAGCTTGAAATGCCTATTACACTTCTGTTATGGCGAGTAACTCCGATGATTTTATTTCCTTCGTCTACTACCTCACGATTATAGATTGCATTAGCTTTTACTTTAACTGATTTTATAAACATAGCCTTTTCATTTAATTGTTTAAGCAAAAGTGCTATTTCTTGTTCCACGGGCTCTAGTTGTTTTTCAATTGCTTGTCTGTATTGAGAGTCAATATCTCCTACTTTATTAGGAAAATGAGTAAAACAAGATTGCTGTAGCTCCTCGCGTTCTTTCTTCATTTGTGTTAGTAAATGATTATTTTCAGTTAAAAGCCTGTTTATTTCAGGTTTTCTCTTAAGACTATCTACCGTAAAAGTTTTCGTATTTTCTAGCGTTTCTAACTCTTTCTCTAAGACAGATTTTTCCTGTTCTAAATCATTAATCACTTTATCTACTCCGCTAAAATTTCTTTTAGCTCGGAAATAAGCTCAACTTTTCCCGGAATATCGTAGTTAATTTCTATCATTTTAATAGCACCCCTTATTTATCATATTTAGACATGATTTTTTTAAATGGATCAGGTTTATCTTCTTTCTTATCCTCTTTATCTGATTCCGTAGAATCACCTAAGCTTTCTTTAATCAACTCTTCTAATGCTTCCGAAGCTTTATCAATGTCAAATTGCCCTTCTTCATCTACAAATTCCTCTAAAACTTTTTAATATCTTCCGCTGTCATATTTCTTACCTCTTTCATAATTTTTATATATTTTGGTGAAATTTCACCGAAATAAACATATTCTGCTTGATACATGATATTGCCTAATTGAAAAGCGTCATTTACTTTGTCCTTGTTTTGTACATAAGTGTTGTATGGAATTGCTGTATTCCAATAAAACTTAGCTAGCCTGTGTTGATCTTGTTTCGAATAATTTAGCAAATGGCTAGCAATTTCCGTATTAAACACAAATAATTTATCTTTATTTAAACGGTCTATCTCTATTTCTAAAATATATGGATCGTCATTCATTAGCTGCAGCAATTCATAGCCAAGACAACTATCTTCTTCAAACATAAAAGTAGCACATCTAAGATCGTAGCCTTTCCACCCGTAAGTATTTAGAATAGAATAGGTTTGCTGATTAAAGAGCGTATGGTCTGTTCCTGTCTCTCTTCTTAAAAGATCCTTTGCTTTTTTTACTCCTACTAAACCGTGTTTTCTAATGCTATTGATATTGGACTTATCTGTTAAATGAAATAACTTATTTTTTGTCATAAGAATACCTCTCAAGGTTAAGCCTTATTCATGCTGGCTCTCTTTCAAAACCTAGCTGCATAAACTTTCTAATTGTGTCTTCCTTTTCTGCGCTAAACACTTTAGCTTCTCTTTTATTTCCAAGAACAAACTGTTCTTTGTATGTTCCTTCGTTTATAAGCCTAACTAGATATAAGTCTTTACCTATCTTCAAATGAAAGGCTGTACTTATAGCTAATATAATTTTCCGCATTTCTTCCGCTAAATGATCTATCGCTTGCCGTCTTACTTTCGTTACTTCTTTTTTAGTAATTCCGTATTGTTCTGCTATTGCATCGTCGGAAATTGGTCTGACAGACTGATATAATCCTGTTTGTCGGTTAAATTTATAATAGTCTTTTGAGCGATAATAAACATCAATTAAAATCTTTTTATCTGATTCGGATAGGTTCTTTAGCCCGTTGAAAAATATTTTTGCACTTTCAAGTTCTACCCTTTTAACTCATATCGTGCTTTTTCGTAATATATCCAGCGTGCAAGATGAAACTCTGGACGGATACGTTCATAAAGCAAAGAAGTCACACATCCTCTCTAAGTTTTCTTCTACATCGTCGGAAAGCTCGTTTTCTTCTAATTCTATATTTTCCATCAAACAAATAGCTGTTTCTATCTCTTCAATCTCATCTAATACGCTCTCTATAAGCCTGTGAGGGCAATTAACCTCTTCTTTATACTTGAATCGCCTAATGAGCAATTGTTGCTCTAAAGGCTTAAGAGTAGCCCAAAACCGCTCAAAATGTTTTTGTCGAAATAATGTGCGTTCGATTCGTTTATCTATTAGCTCTAGCTTTAACAAAAGTTTTTCCACTTCTTTATCTGGTCGGAAGCCTTTTGTAGTCATTCCTAACTCATCAAACACAATATGCGTTGCCATATTTTGGCTGAAAAATTCAATACGCCTTAATTTTTTATTGAAAGCAACTTTTGCAACACTAACGGAAATGAGAGATAGTTTTTTATAACAATTTCATCAAATGGATCCATTGACAACGTTCCTCTCTTTCCTGAATTGTCTTTTTTAGGCTGCCGAAAGTGCCGACTTTTTTAGGTGTCTGATTTGTCAGATTTTAAACAAAAAAGAGGACACAAGACCTCACTCAATTAAGAGTAAGCTGTCTCATATCCTCTGGTTCTTCCTAGTAAGATACATAGCGCTAGAATAGCAAGATATACTTATTTAACTGTCTTTATTATAGCACTTTTTCGCCTAATAGATAGTTTAGACTGCTAATTCTTAGGTAAAACATGCGATGTAATTGTATCGTATTTTACTACCTTCCCATCTTTTACAATCAACTTAACTTCCCCAAATTTTGGTAGTTCTACCACTTCCGTTTTTTTACTGTTATCAATGTATACTTTATCCATGTTAGCCTCCTGTTAATAAAAATCTTTTAAATTCTTTAGTTTTCTTAATAGTAAAAATAGCTGTGCACGTTGTTAAGTAGCTCTTTAGCACTCCTTAAGATGCATAATTGTGTTTGTTTTGAAATATTTTAATTATACAGCGTTAGTAATTGTTAGTATTCATACTTTTTCACACCTAATTAAGGAAAAAGTCAAGTTTAGTCAAGTTTTTATATAGAATAAAACGAGATCTTGTAAGGTTCTTTTTTAGGACGGAAGAAGCGGAAGATTTCATGCCGTTATTTCTTCTTCAATCTTTTTAGTTTCTTCGATAATCGCCGTTTTTCAATCTCTTTAGCGTTGTTCCCTTTAGAAGCTCTACGGTCTTTAGACTGCACATTTAATGCATGTTTTGTGCCTGCTGGTTTTTTCTCTCTAATCATGACTATTATTCCTCCTCATACCAAATAGAAATAGTTGTAACTGACGTAACCTCCTCAGAATCTCCGTAGCTTTCCCCAGTCTGTTTAATGTGTTTGATTTCAATATACGGGTTCTCCTCTAAAAAATCGTTTAATTCACGCTCTAACTTGTTGATATTTCCTCTTTGAAAAATTTTAACTTTCATAATCGCTACTCTCCTTGTCTTATAATGTACAATTTGTAGTATTTTGTAGTATTTAAAATTTGGGTTGACTATCAAGATACATTATAAACTCATCCGAACATAACAGAAGGAAGGTAAATTTATCAAAAAGATCTACGTACAAGCTCTCCTGATTCTCAGTAAGATTATCTTTTGCTAAGGCAAAGTAAAGCCGAATCAATCGCGCTAATTCTCCTTTAAGCTGTTCGACACTCGAAAAATTTTCATCTTCTAATAAAGACTGTACAATTACTCCTTGCATGCCTCCTGCAGCTTCTTCTAACCAATTAGGGTCTTTTTCCATTTCCGCTAAAACGATAGGGGAAAATGAGAAATATCTCCAGTAAAATGACCTCGTGTAAAAGCCAGCATATTGGATAAAAACTTCTTGTAATTTCTTCATATTCAAAATTCGGTTCTTTTTCTGTTGATAATATAAGCATAAGATTTCCTCTTTTCTTTATCTTTTTTTGTTTTATTCGTTTGGTAACTAATTCTAAAAAAAACTGGTTACCGCTTAAAGCATTGGGGGAGTAAGGATAGAGCCATTTGGTAACTAGTTACCAATTCTTTTTACTATTCCTCAAACTTTTATTAAAACTTTATTTACAAATTTCAATAGATAAAATTAGTAACTGGTTACCAAAACGCTCCTCCCTCACTCTCCCAAGGGGTGGGAGTGGTAACCGATTTATTTTGAATTGGTTACCATTTTTTTATAAATTTCTCTTCCCTCTTACTCTCCCAAGGGATTTGGTCGGTTACCAATTTATTTTTAAATCGGTAATTTAACTTATCAGCTTTAAATCGTTTCTTACTAAAGATTGGTAAGGCATTCCATTTTCTGGTGGTTCTTCATAGCTGAAAAAATCTCCCAATGCTTTTATTTTTTCTATCTCATTCACACTATATTTTATTTTTTTATTTATCCAACTATCCCCTAATAAATATGTGAACTGTTTAGAAAATTTAATTTTACTCAATGGTTTAAAATTATTTTCCTTGCAAAACTCTTTATATTGAGAGTAAACCATATAAAAAGGGATTTTGTTTATTCCTAAAGGCTTGAATACTGTTTCTCTAAAATCAACTAGAGGGTCATTTTCTTGTTTATATTCTTCTAAAAGTTTTTTGGAAACATCAGGTACTATAAAACGTTCAAAATCCATGTTTACCGCTTTATGCAAAACGTATTCGAGCACCTCTTTTCGGTTGATATACTCTTCTTTTATTCTCCAATCATCTTTAGCACCTTCAAATGAAGCATTAAAAGGTACAATAAGCAAACGGCGATACGTTCCATTAGATTTATTACGAATTTTAGGCATCTCATTGGTAGACTGAATAACAGTCACATACATTCGAGCGCTATAGGGCATTCTATTTTTAACTTCAATTAGTATAGTCTCATTAGTCACTACACTATTAAATTCCGAACTATCATCAATATAAATTCCTGCTCCTACATCATCCCCAATAACTGCCACTTTTTCTACTAATAAAGCAAGTTTAAAACGCTCACTAAACTGATTTATTTTTAACGTTGCGATATTCTGTGGACCAATTAGGTTATATAATAACTGTTGGTACGTTCCTTTTCCGTTTGATCCATCACCCATAAGCCAGATTGATTTTTTCCTTGAATAGTTCCCGTTAATCGCATCACTTATTACCTGCCATAACAGAGTAGTTATTTGTGCATCTCCGCAAGCAATTTCGTTCAACCAGCTCTCTACATCCCAATCATTAAATTTAGGTAACGACGGATTTTCTACATATGCGGTTGCAATTTTTGATGTGAATACATAATTGGGCGTAAACGGTTCTAGTTGTTTCGTTTTAAGGTTAAATACCCCGTTTTTCACTGGTATAAGATATCTTGAGACCGTTTTAGGCTTTATTTTAGCTTCTTTCCAAATGTGAAAAATAACATCATTTACCGCTCTAGCATTGTGTTTCGGTTCAAGCCACCCAATCACTCGTTTTATTTGTGTTTCATTTTGTGTATAAATGCCTTCTTTTGGCTGATACATAGCTAAACGAGTATTTTCTTCCATATCAAATAAGCAAAACTCAATATATTCTTGGAGTATTCGACCACATCGTAACGTAGATAGAGAAGTTGGTGGTTTACCTCTTCCTCCACTTTTTCCCAGCTTTTTAAGCTTTTTCAGTTCTTTTTCCTTCTTTCAGCCAATGCAAACTTTAACTCTTTTCCAGAATAAAGAACCTGAGTCTCTCCTAATTCTATTCCCTCAAATTCTTCATAAGGATCGCTATATGCCCAACCGAAAAATCCAAAAACGGCGTTCCGTTCTTGACGGGAGAGGTATCATGCTTAAAATGTTCAATATTATGCGTTGCCCAATCGCTATTACCTAAAGCTAAAAGAGTTAGACAGTCTTGAACAGTATCAAAATCTATCTCCCTGTTTCAAAAGCGTATTTAATATTCATATAAGGGTTCAAATAATAAGCACGGTCCAGTAATTTTTCTCCTACGTTTTCGACATAAGCCTCTACCATTTTAATTGCTACTTCCTTGGTTAACTCCTTACGAACAGCCTTTTCTTCTTTGTAGGTTTGTTGTTCTTCTGATACATCTAAATACTCATCTACCTTCAAAGGATTCGCTTGTTGACGAACAATAAGTGTTTCTGATGAAAATTCATTTAATATCGGTAGCCCTGCTATTTGTGAATATGTTTTACTAGCTAAATCAGCTTTCATACCAATTTTATTTACGATATTTTGCCAAAGGCAATCGTTTTCCTCTTTTGTATAGCTTCTGTCTGTATCTATAACTAACCGATACCTTAGACCAAAATCTGAAACATTATTTTTATCGTAGGATAGAGAATATAACTAATTCCTTTTAGGGATTCAGCAATCTTTTTATAAAATTTTTAAATCTCTATCCTCTAGCTCGTCATAATCGATAGCGATTAATTCTTTTCTTAATAGATTATCGTTTGAGCGTTTACCTATCAGTTCACCAGCGAGAAAATAACTTGCTTTTCGCTTAATCGGTTCTATTGATTCTTTGGTAGCGTGTTCTCCTAGAGTTACTTTCTCTGGTAGGTACTCCACAAGATATTGAAAAGGGAAACGCCCTCTACTATCTTCATTTTTTACTAAATCCCTTACTTACATAGATACTCAATTTTTAATCACATCCTCTATACACATTCATTAAACATTTCAGCAAGTGCATTTACTTTTTTTGATACTAAATATTGCAAGGTTACCATTTGATCAATGCATCTCGATGTTTCATAAGCCAATATTTTATCAGAATTTTTCTTGCCATTTTCATAGTCTATTTTCTCTCTCTGTAAAGATGCGAAAACCTCCTGTAAAAAGAACAGTAAATGTTTAATATCTCTTAATTCGTCGGTTATTGTATCTTTATCAAATTCTGGATACATTACTCGCACTCTCCTTTATTAAATTTATAAAAATGTTCATCAAAATTCATGAATAACACGGTGAAAGCACCGATAAACAGTGCTAGTTTTAAGATTGTAGGTAGAACAGATGCACCGCCGCCTAAAAGAAATGCGACTAATAGTAAATTAATTTTCGTTTTCATTTTGATTTTCCTCTCATTCTTTGGTAAAATGAAAGACAAAAGACGGCTATATTTAGCCTTTTTGGTGCCTTTAACACGTTCACTTTGGTCGGTTAGTGTGTTAAGGCTTTTTCTTTTGCTCTCATTCATCATAATTGCTCCTTAATTTGTCGCTACTGGCATTTTAAGCGTTGTTTGATATAAAACACCTTGACCATTCAAAATGCTCTTAATCGTGTCATAATCCATTTTAAGAGTAAGCAATGTAGCTACTTGTTGCTCTCGTTTGTTCACTGCTTCGATCTCTTCTGACGTTAAAAAATCTAATATCGTTGATTTTTTACTTACCTCTCGAGCTTCTCTTAATTGCTTAGCATTAAAACCTAATGCTGTCTTATAAACAAGGTCTGTATAATGCTTGTAGTAATGCGGGGAAAGCCCTAACTCCTTGATAACATCCGTCATTGACTTACGCACACTTTTTTCCTTTTGTCGTTCCATACGTCTAGCGTAGAGTCCGTTTTTCATGTCATAGAACTGTCGCACCAGCGCTTTCTTAAATCGTCGAACTGGTTCGGTATTATCTAGATAAGTGATAAGCAAGGTCGCTTGTTCCTCGTTTAATTGATAGAATTTAGCTTTTTGCCCACTCTCCATTGCTCGGATTTCAAATCCGACCTTGCCAAACTCTTCTAGGTCTTTTTGATACTTTTTTATTAGTTTAGAAACACTTTCTCTTTTAATTTGTGAATACTTTGCAATAACCTCATCGGTCGTATAAGGTTCTTCCTCGATATACTGTGAATGTAAAAATACTAATTCGTTCATCTATCACACCTCCATTTCTTTTAAGCTTGGGAACTGACTTTCTAACCATGGAATCAACACAGACAAATTATGTCGTGCTTGTTCTTCAGTAAGATTAGCTATCCTATTTTGCATAATCATCAAATCGGCATAAAGCTTGGCGTTTCGTTTTTCATGTTCTCTACACTCTTTTAAAATCGTTTCTGCTTCTTCTACGATCTCACTAATGGAAAAATTCTTGTACTTTTTTGGTACCCATATTAATTTGAGCATTGTTGCCTCCTCAAGTTAAATCTGTAGTAACGGACGATTGACTATGTGCTATCTCGGATTCTCTATTGGCGGGTGGATTTTTATTATTCATTTTCGAGAAGCCAAGATCTTAGTTGATGCTTACTCCAGCAGGTTTTACGATCAGATAAACGCCTTCCTGTTGGTAGTCCTTTCGCTATCAATTCATCTAAATAAGCTTCGGAACAGTTGTCTAAGAAACGTCTTACTCCAACGCGTGTATAGATGAGGTCGCTGTCTACTTCACTGTCTCGTCTAGCTCGCTCAATCGCTTCTAGCGTGGTTTCATACACTTGTTTACTGATTGCATTCAATTGCTTTTTATCAAGCGTATGGCACACCTCAACAACTACAGGCGGTGTTTGCAGTTGCTCCATTGTCATGCTGTCATACCTCCTTATAAATTTTTTCATTTACCAGCCAGTCAACTAATTTTTTGTAGACTGTTTTACGCACAGACAAGATTTTTCATTTTCTATCTGTCCTAGCGTTTTAGATGAAATACCAATTTCATGAGATGCCTTTTCTAAAGTAATATTTTTCTCGCTCGGCGCTCACGTAGCTTGGCTATCATCTCTAAATCTAGCTCAAACATATTCTCACCTCTTCCGATTTCCCGTTTTTGGGATTTGATACCTTGATTATAATTCCCAAAAATGGGAAGCCAAGTTATTTCTCATTTTTGGGAATTAAATTTGATTTTCTGCCAAAATAATGTAATCTATCTATAAGAATACTAATGAGAAAGGAGTTTCCTCTGATGAACAGATTGAAAGAATTAAGGAAAGAAAAAAATATTACTTTAGTTGAGTTAAGTGAGGAGTTAGGTATTCCACGTTCCACTCTTAATAGGTATGAAAACGAAGATAGCGAACCAAAACAAGAAACTTGGGAAAAATTAGCTGATTATTATGGTGTTTCTACGGCTTATTTAATGGGGATATCCAACCAAAAGGTTAGCGAAGAAAAAGCTTTGACGGCCGCAAAGAAAGTTTATCAAGTCTATCTTTCCGACGACGATTTAGGAAAAGAAATTCGAAAAGCTCTAATGTATTTTAATAAAAATGATTTAGATAGTGTCTTAAAACAAGCAATGCAGCAGTATTTTACTATCCCAGCCGTTGAATGGAATACAGAATTTCAATCTTTAAAAAATACTGGTTTTCTATACAGTTGGTTAGAAGGATATTTGGTAGACAGGTATCGAAAAGAAGTGAAAACTAATCATAATTTAATTACAAATACGTATTATAGTATCCCTTCTATTGATGATGTGAATGAGTATGGAATTTTCTCTGATGAAATTCAAATACCGTTGACTGAAGATTTTAAACAAATTTTCAAAGTTGAGGATCTATCCACGAAAACACATGAAGAAATAAAAAAACTTTTTAAATCCGATTCTACGCTCATTGCTTACAGCTATGAAAGCTCCGTAGACGATAAATTAAAAGATGATATTAATATGATTTTAGATAATGCTCGTTCCGAAATTCTTAATCTAAAAGAAAAATATCCTGATAAACCTAGTAGAATAGAACAAACAACCGTACTCATATCTAAAGACGAAGATACTTCCTTTTGGTCAAGGAATGGCTCAAATGATTATATAGATGAATTGAACTTATCTGAGGAAACTAAGAAATTATTTGTTCATTTAGGTTCAGTATTTATTGAGGAAAAAACGTAAATCAAAAGCTAAAGAATGAGTTTTTTCTTTGTATAATCCAGTTATAGAAACATCTCTCCCCTAACATCTACATACTATTGGCGTGGTGGTAGATAGGAGAAAAACAATGACACAAATTAACAAGTATACAAAAAAAGACGGTACAACCGCCTATATGTTTAATGCTTATGTAGGACGTCATCCCAAAACTGGTAAAAACGTTTATCGTAAGCGGCAAGGATTTAAAACAAAAAAACAAGCACAAATTGCACTTGCTGAAATTCTGAAGGATATTGAAGAAAATGGACTAGATAATAAACCCTCTGTTTTGACGTTTAAACAGCTTTACGAGAAATGGTTAGCACAGCAACGGTTAACGATTAAACCATCTTCAATCGCTGTGAATAAGCGTTTTGCTGAAAAACACATATTACCTTATCTAGGTGACTGCAAACTTGACGAAATAACCGTTATACAGTGTCAGGACTTAGTTAATAAATGGTTTAATCAAGGACACAAGCAATACTCGTTCTATAGAAAACTCACTGCTCAGATTATGCGATATGGCGAATCTATGGAACTAATGAATACTAACCCAATGAGAAAAACAATCCTTCCTAAGTGGAAAGAGGAAGAAACAAAACTGGAGTATTACACTAAACAAGAATTGAATCATTTTTTTGATTGTCTAAAACAATATGGTAATTTCAAACAGTTAGCATTTTTAGGTTGCTAGCCTTTACAGGTTGTCGTAAGAGTGAAGTTCTAGCCTTGCAGTGGAAAGACCTAGACATAACAAACAAGAGCGTATATATAGGCAAGACCGTAGCACAAGACGAATTCTATAATATACTCACTCAAACGCCCAAAACAGCTTCTAGCACACGTTCTATCAGCTTAGACAATGAAACACTTCAAATTATGGCTAAATGGCGTACAATCCAACGTAGTGACTATTTCCAAATGGGCTTTAATACATCTAGTGAAGAACAATATATTTTCACGAACAACCATAATAAACTGCTCTCACCAAATGTAGTTAATATATGGCTCAATTGCTTAATAAAAAAATATGATTTACCTAGTATTACACCACATCATTTTAGGCATACACATGCAAGTTTACTTCTTCAATCAGGAGTGCCTATTAAAGAAGTTGCTGAAAGATTAGGACATACTAGCACTGCTATTACTGATCGTATCTATTCTCATGTTATGCCTGAAGAAAAAGAAAACAGCAGATAAGTTCGCTCAATTCGTCGGTTTTAATAAATGCACAGACAAAAGCACAGATCTTTACTATTTTTATGTAAAAAAAAGAGCTAGAATCCTTATAAATAAAGGTTTCTAACTGGCATTAGTAACGCTATTAATGAAACAACGTGTTTAATCATATAATAAACCAACAAATAAGTAAATATCAAATTCTAAATTCTGTAAAAAACGAACAATCACGATTAAAAAAAGTATTCCTTTCTAGGAATACTTTTTAAATTAAATCGTTTGTGTGGTCGGGCGAACAACCATTTCACTGATTGACATACGATCTGGCGTGTCTATGGCAAAGACCACTGCTTGCGCAATGTCTTCCGCCTTTAAGCCCCAACTTAACTGTTCTAGATGTAACGTTTCAGCTACTACTCGATTAGAAATTGTTTGATAAAGTTCTGTTTGTACAGCACCTGGTGAAATAATCGTTGATTTAATGTTATTCTCTCTTTGTTCTTGTCGCAATCCTTCCATAATTGCTCGAACAGCAAACTTTGTTCCACAGTAGACAGCCGAATCTGGATAAACGACATGTCCTGCCACAGAATCAGTAGCAATAATCTGCCCTGATTTTTGTTCAACCATAATTGGAAGAACTGCCGCAATGCCATTTAAAACACCCATAATATTAATATCTAGCATTTGACGCCATTCTCCTTTTGGTGCTTCAATAAGAGGCGCCGTTGGCATAACTCCTGCATTGTTAAAAAGAACATCAATTCGTCCATATTTTTCCATTGTAAGCTTGATTACACGCTGAACTTCCTCTTCTTTCGTTACATCTGCTTGTTGCACGAGAATCGTTGCTTCAGGAAGTTCTTTTTATAGCAATTAAACGTTCTTGTCGACGTGCTGCAATGACTAACTTCGCTCCTTTTCTGGCAAGTAAACGGGCTGTTGCCTCACCGATGCCACTGGAAGCGCCCATGATAACAATAACTTTTTCTGATAATGATTTCATTATATTTCCTCCTTATCTTCCTGAATCCAACGAATAATTTTAGCTGGTGTTCCTGCAACAATAGCGTTAGCTGGCACATCTTTAGTTACAGTCGCATTAGCTGCTACGATAGCATTTTCACCAATCGTAATACCTGGTAAAACAGTGACACCCGCGCCTAACCACGCAAATTTTTTAATGGTAATTGGTGCTAGCAATACGCCTCGCCGTTTCATTGGCAGTTCCGGATGATTGACACTTAAGAGATTAACGCGCGGACCAATTAAAACATTGTCTTCAATTATAATGCCCCCTAAATCAACAAACATAGCTGCCCGATTAATAAAAATATTTTTACCAAAATGTATATTGCGTCCAAAATCTGTATAAAAAGGTAATAAAATCGTAACGGTTTCGTCAATTTTGTCTTGGATAATCGTGGCAAGAAGATTCCTTACTTCATTATGTGTATAGGCTTGTTGATTTAATTCTATTAAATAGCGACTATTTTCCTCTTGAATCTGATGAATAAGTTGAAATAGTGGTTCATCTTTATCAATGCTACCTGTTGCAATTAGTTCTTGGAGATTTTTTGTAAGCATTCCTAATCGCCTCCTTTTGCTAAATTTATCGTAATACGTGACAACTCCTCTGTCTAATACTTATAATAAATAGATAAGTATGCGTTTTAGTTATAGGAGGGAAAGTAATGGAATTACGAGTGATTCACTATTTCTTAGCAGTGGTCCAAGAAAAAACGATTAGTGGCGCAGCCAAACAATTGCATGTATCACAACCAACATTATCTAAGCAATTAAAAGAATTAGAGGAAGAATTAGGCGTGACATTATTTATACGAGGAAATCGACAAATACAATTAACACCTGAAGGAGAATATTTAGCTAAACAAGGGCAAGATATTTTAAGCTTAGCGAATAAAACAGTCACCAACTTGTCGCAAAATGAATTCATTAATGGCGAAATCACGATTGGTGGCGGCGAAACAAAAGCTATGTCTTTTTTAGCGAATGCACTACAACAAATAACAAGCCAGCACTCAGCTGATATTCACCTTCATTTATACAGTGGGAATGCAGATGATGTAATAGAACGGCTAGACAAAGGATTATTAGATTTTGGTTTAATTATTGAGCCTGCACCTAAACAAAAATATAGCTATTTAACATTACCAGTTGTAGATACATGGGGCTTAATTACTGTAAAGGACCATCCCTTAGCCACTAAAAATGTTATTACTGCAGCCGATTTAAAAGAAGAACCTTTATTTATTTCTCGACAAGCACAAGTTCCGAGCCAACTCTCTGATTGGCTCGAAGCAAGTCTAGATCAGTTCCGAATCGTTGGGACCTACAACTTACTTTACAACGCTTCACTGATGGTAGAAGCTGGGCTAGGTAGCGCCCTAAGCATTGATGGTATTCTAGAAACAAAGCAAACAAATTTACGTTTTATCCCGCTATATCCTGCTTTAACAGCCAAAATTAGTTTAATTTGGCGCAAAAATACGGTTCTTTCCACAGCTGCTGCATTATTTTTAGAACAAATAAAAAAAAGTATTCAACGCCCTGAATAATAGGTCGTTGAATACTTTTTTAAATCATCACTGTGATCGTAGCTGCTGCCAAAATCAAAACTAAGCCGATAATCGTTACGGTCATTTCCTTGGCTGTTTTCTTTTGACCTAAGAACCAAATACCTGTCAACGTTGCAAGCACAACTGATGTTTGGGATAGAATAAAGCCAGTTGCCAAGCCGTTCATATCTGGCTGCGCTGAAATTAAATAAGTTAACGCTGCAAAGGCGAAGAAAAAGCCTGAAAAAATTTGTTTGTAAGAAACGGCTTCTATAAATGGGGATATTTCCCCACCCTTAATAGTGACAACCGCTGAGTAAATAACTGCGACAATTACCATGCCTATTGCTTGTGGTAAAAAGGCATGCATGCCATCAATTGCCGTTGCTTGAGGTGCTGCAGAGTACGCCCAATAGCCGATTTCACCAACGGCTAATAGAAGAACTGCTTTTTTCATAATCCCAGCACTCTCAGCGGACTCCGTTTCCGACCAGACCGTCATTTTGGCACCAATCATGATTAACACTAAGGCAAATGCGCCTAACAATTTGGCTGTCGCACCTGGCCAGTTTCCTAAGAAAAGACACCCCAGAGAGAAGCACCTAAAAGTTGGAACGCGGTCGTTACTGGCATGGCACGTGATGAACCAATCATCGTGAAGCATTTAAACGTAATGATTTGCGCACAGGCCCAACCGACACCAGATAAAATTGAAAAGAATAAATCCATGCCCGCTGGAAAAGCTAAACCATTAATCATTGAAAAATAGCGGCAAAATCAATGTTCCTAAACTGGTACCGAGAATTTGATTCACTGGACGACCACCAATTTTGGAAGCGATTGTTGGGAAAAGCCCCCAACCTAGAAGCGGTCCTAAACCGATTAATAATGCAGTCGCATTCATCTCTATTTCCCCTCTCTCGTTTAAAAGACAACGTTACTTTCTAATAAAATATTTGCGTAAGGAGTCATTTCCCCTGTCCGAATAAATGCATGGCAGTTGTTTAATTCTTGTTTCATTTCTGTATGAGGAATAAAACTGATGGGAGTTTCTGGTAAACGAGTTTCAATTGCTGCCAACATGTCAGGATTTTCTGTTTTAATTTCTTCTGCTAAATAAATTCGTTGAACTGCCAATTCCTCAAGGACATTGTTTAAAACTTCCATAAAACTAGGGACGCCATTGGTAACTGCTAAATCAATTTTTTCTGTAGTCCGAGGCACTGGCATGCCTGCATCACCAATACTTAATTTATCAAAATGACCCATTTGTGCGATGACGCGGGAAATATCTGAATTAATAACTTTTGTTTTTTTCATGTCGCTCGCTCCTTTTTATTTGTCTGCCAATTCGTGTTGATAAGGAATCGAAGGTTGGGCTCCAAAACGTTGAACAGTCAACGAAGACGCCTTGTTTCCATAACGAATAGCTTCTTCCAAATTGCTAAAATCTTTTTCTAATATACTACTTAATGCGCCAATAAAAGTATCGCCAGCAGCCGTTGTATCAACCGCTTTCACTTTAAAAGCAGGCACAATACCACTTCGTCCATTGACGTCATAAAAGGCGCCTTTACTACCTACTGTAATAATTACTGCTTCAATCCCTAATTGATGAAGTGCTTCTGCGGCTTTACGCATACTCGCTTCATCTGTGATTTTAATGCCTGTTAAAATTTCGGTTTCTGTTTCATTTGGTACAATCATATCTGTCACGTTTAGTAATTCTTCAGGAACTTGTTCTAACGCAGGTGCGGGATTTAAAATCGTTTTGACGCCTGCTTTTTTAGCAATTTTAAACGCTGCAATCGTACTATCAATCGCACTTTCAAATTGGGCAATCACAAAATCACTTTTTTCAATAATTTCTTGATGTTCCTGGACTTGTTTTGGCGTAAAGGCGTTATTGGCTCCTGCGTAAATCATAATGCTATTTTCACCAGCGTTATCTACCATAATAAAGGCTTGGCCAGTAGCTGTTTTCTCTAAAGTGGTGACCCCAGTTAAATTAATTTCATCTTGACTCATTAAATCAGTCATCATAGCTCCAGCGCCATCATTTCCCACAGCACCAATAAAATATGTTTCTGCGCCTGAACGTTTCGCTGCAACTGCTTGGTTTGCTCCTTTACCACCACCTGCTGTAAAATGTTCAATGGCGTGAATTGTTTCGCCTGGTTTTGGCATTTCTTTGACTCTTAATGTTGTGTCTAAATTGATACTTCCGATAATTGTAACCGCGTTCATTTTCATCCACCTCAATAAAATTTATTTTTTCATTCTAATTAAAACGTTTTAGTAAAACGTTTTAATTCCACAACAAAAATATAGCACACCTTGAAAGCTATTTCAAGGGTGCTGTCGAAAATCGTTCAATCAGTTGGACAGGCAAGGTTTGCTCCTCCCAATCTTTTGCAGGCTGATGGATTCTTTCCAATAATAGAGTCGCCGTAGTTTGCCCCAATTGAAAAACAGGTTGAGCAATTGTTGTTAGCGGCGGCGAAACATACTCGCACATATCAACATTGTCATAACCAATAATACTATAATCCTCAGGAATTTTTTTGCCCGCTTCTGCTAATCCTCGATATAAACCAAAAGCAATTTCATCATTGATAGCAAAAATTCCGGTGCTCTCTGTTTTTAAAATTTCGGGGACAGCTTGGTAGCCGCCGGTTTTTGATAATTCTGTTTCGATTAACTGGACCTTTTCCGTATAAACAGAACAAAAACCTTTTAACCGTTGCTGAATATTGACTGGCGCATGTGGCGGCATTACCACGATGACTTGTTCATGTCGTTGCTCTTGTAAATGCTTTGCTGCTAGTTGCCCACCTCTATAATCGTCTGTCAAAACAGCATCGCTAAAGCCTTCTGCTTTTTTTTGGTCAAGTACAATAAACGGAATCTTTTTCGCACGTAGCGTTTCATTAATCGTTTGATTGGAAATTTCAGAACTTGCAATCACAAAGCCATCGACACTACGACGAATCAACTCTGTTAAATATTCATGTTCTCTTGTAACATCTTGGTCCGCATTGCATAACATCAGTATAAAATTTTCTTTGTATAAAACACTTTCAATTCCTCGAATCAATTGCGCGAAAAATGGATTGGTAATGTCAGGTACGATTACGCCAATCGTCTTACTTTTTTTCATCACCATACGTTGCGCAAAATAGTCGGGCTGATAGTTTAATCGCTCTTTGCAGCCAATACTTTTTCGACCGTTTTCCCACTAAACCGTGCCCCATTCCCGTTTAAAATTTGTGAAACGGTAGTAATGGAGACCCCTGAATCATTGGCAACATCTTTAATTGTAACCTTTTTATTTGTCATCCTACTTCTCTCCTTGCCGTGAACGCGCCCATTCACCGGACCTCTTAATCTCATTTAATTTACTACAATCATTTACTTTACGCAACCACAAATAAATACGTACATTCGTTTAAACCGTCCTTTCACCCCTTCAACAAATTTCGTTGTTCTACTTTTAAAATGTTATACTGTAGAAAAAATGATTTACTTTTTGCTGAATGGAGGGCCTTAATTGAAAAAGAAATCGATTGGTTTGTTGTTAGCTAGCGCATATTTGTTTCACGCACGTTCTCGTCAAAAATCCTTAAAAGCCTGTCTTTTTGAAGATTCTTTACGTCTTTCCCAAATTGCTCGCCTTGAACGAAATCCGAAAGTCACCAAGGCTTTTTATCATTGGCAACGATCACTAAATGAACAAGTAACTTTGCCAAAACATTTACGTCATCTTTTTCCTCTTCAAGAAATGACTCAATTTCCTACGATGTATCGCATGTCAAACTCCGTTATTGCGCCTACCAAGAAAGCTGTACTGTACCTGCATGGTGGGGGCTTTACATTGAATCTTGCCTATAGCCAATTAGACTTTAGTTATAAACTAATTGAAGATCTCCCTTTTGCAACAGATTATTTTATCCCTGTATATCCATTAGCACCAAATAAGTCTTTTGCTGATATTTATAATCATTGCTATGCTGCTTATCAAGAAATTTTACAGCATTATGATCCCGAAGATGTTATTTTATTAGGTGATTCTGCTGGTGGCACATTGGTTTTAAACGTATTGCAGAATTTAGCCACCGATTTCCCTGAACGCTTACCCAAAGCTGCTGTTTTAATTTCTCCTTGGTTAGATGGACATTTAGACATTCCTGTTGCCAAAAGTTATCAAAAAAAGGACAAAATGATTGGCATGAACTATTTACAATTAATTGCCCAAGAGATTGACGACACGGCCAATCACGCCACACTTTCTTTAAATTGCTTGTCCTTTGATTATCAAAATTTCCGCCACTTTTTTCGTGGGCGGCACACATGAAGTTTTTGCCCTTCCTATCACCAATTTTTAAAACAATTAGGGCCACGACCACAAGATACTTGCCGATTGGTGCCTGGCATGCAACACGTTTTCGCAATGAAACAATACTTGCCAGAAGGACGACAAGCGCGGAAACAAATTGCACAGTTTATCCAAGAACAATGGTAAAAGACAAATGGGACAGAAGTCAAAACGACTTCTGTCCCACTTGCCTTTTTTTAGAACAAAACACTTAGTTTTCTTCGGCGACTTTTTTCTCCCGCATAGTCAAAACAGCGCTAGCCAAAAGAACAACCACTACAAAAGCAATGATTCCTCCTACTAAAAGACTCGGACCTGCCTCACCTAATTTGCCTAAAAATAGGCCTGGGATTAAATAATCTGTATCCGCAAACGTTGAGGATGCTAACTGTAAATCACCCAAGACTGGTAAAATAAATAACGGTAACCAACTAATTAATAAGCCATTAAACGCAGCCCCTAAAATCGCTCCCCGACTTCCCCCTGTGGAATTTCCAAAAACACCTGCCGCGGCACCACAGAAAAAGTGCCCGACAACGCCTGGTATAATCACGGTGGTATTCAGACCAACCATCGCTAACATTGAAATAGTTCCCACAATAAAGCTCACAAAGAACCCAATCAAGACAGCATTTGGCGCATAAGGAAAGATAATGGGAACATCAAGTGCTGGTTTAGAATTAGGCACTAATTTTTTAGCAATTCCTTGGAAAGCTGGCACAATTTCTCCTAAAACCATCCGCACACCCTGTAAAACCACTACGAAACCAGCCGTAAAGGTTCCTGCTTGAATTAATGAAAAGATAATCGCATTTTCGCCATTGCTTAACTCATGCTCGACATAGCCTGTCCCAGCCAGCAAAGCCAAAATCACATAGACAATCGACATCAAAATCATAATTGAGATGGTTGAGTCTCTTAAAAAACCAAAACTTTTAGGAATTTTAATATCTTCCGTTGACTTTTCTTTATTCCCAAAGACTTTTCCAATAAAGCCACTTGCCGCATAACCAATATTCCCTGTATGCCCCATTGCTACTTTATCATTTCCAGTAATTTGTTTCATAAAGGGCTGACAAAGAGCAGGTGTCACTGTTAATAAAGTTCCTTCAAATAAACCACCTAAAAGAATCATTGGCAAACTAACGCTAAAACCGGCCCCCACTAAAATAACGGCTGTCAAACACGAAACGTACATCATCGCTTGACCTGTCAAAAAGATATATTTAAAACGTGTAAAACGCGCCAACAGAATATTAACAACCATGCCCACCAACATAATCAGAGCAGTTGGTGTCCCATATTGTTGCAAGGCAATCGCTACAACCGCTTCATTACTAGGAACCACGCCTTGTGTATTTAACGCGGTTTGGAACATCTCCGCAAAGGGCGTTAACGAGTTCGCTAATAGCCCTGCGCCACCAATTAAAACTAAAAAGCCGACGAATGTTTTCAACGTTCCTTGAACAACATCAGAAAATTTCTTTTTCTGTAAAACTAATCCCAACAAAGCAATTAATGAAACCAGAATCGCTGGCTGGCTAACAATTGAAACAAATAAATTCAATAAAGTTTCCATGTTTTTCCTCCTTCTTATTGATGTGCAATGCCATTGTCATCTAAAACTTTCAAGACTTTCTCCTTCGTTTCATCGTAATCAATAATCGCATTTAAAGGAATGATTTTTTCAGCAGGAATTGACCCTAAAGCATCTTGCAATGTTTTTTCGACAAAGAAGTAATCAGCCATATCGCCACTGGCACTCCCGACATCTGTGTGATCAATTTGAAAATTATCTGTATCAACACCGACTTCCTCTAAAATTTGTTGGATATTCATTTGCACCATAAAACTTGTTCCTAAACCACTTTGACAAACTGTAAAAATCTTCATCTTATTTCTCTCCTTCTTGGATAATTGATAGTATTTCTGGGACGGTTTCAGCCGCCACTAAGCGATGTAATGATTCTTTTTTTGATAGAATTTTTGTCAGACTAGATAAGGCCCGTAAATGTGTTTCGTTATCTGAAGCAGCTAAACAAATAAAAAGGTGAATTTCATGCTTAGGATCTTCTAATAAATCGACACTTTTTTGGATTTTTAGTAATGACATGCCTAACTGATTAACGCCATCTTCTGGTCGCGCGTGAGGCAATGCTACGTCTGGACAGATATGGATAAATGGCCCAAACGATTCGACTTTTGAATCATTGCATCAATGTACTTTTCCGTAATACTGCCATTTTTTAATAACGGCTTGGCAGCTTCTGTGATTCCCGCTCGCCAGTCTGCAACTTCAGGCAGGACTTGGACTGTTTCTGTTGTTAATAATTCCGATAACATTGGACGCAGATCCTCCTCTTTTTCTAAAATTTTGTTCATTTTACGATGTAAAACACGATATAACTGCGCTTCTGTGACTCCTTTTTTTAAGGAAATATAAGGTTTTAACGCATCTAAAATATCTTTAACATCTGGCATGGAAATACCTGGCAATAGCCAATCTGATTGAACTTGGTGCATCAATTGATTTTTCTCCAAAGAGCTCATAATGGGCTTGGTAAGATAAACCTTTTTGGCTGTTTCAATAGGGACCGTTGAGAAAATGATGTCATAGCTTTTTTCAGATACATTCTCTATTTCCCTCACCGCATTCGTTTCTTTAAATTCAATCATTGGAAATAGCCGACGCAATTCCGATTGCAAAATCAACGAAGAACTGATACCACTGGGACAAACAATTAGCGCTTTTAGCTTTTCTTGCCGCTGTTCATTTTTTTGCCCGAAAATTTCTCCACCAAATAATATGGTAAAAAAACCGATTTCCTCTGACGGGATTGACCGTTTCGTTAATTTTTCTAAAGGAGCTAACGCTTGTTCACAAAGATGATAAAGCGACCGATACGATTGTCGAATATCCTTGATTAAAACATTCGGCAAGTAAAAGCCATAGCTAATCCGAAAATAGGCAGGAACCAGATGATAATACACATTCATGAGCAATTCACGAGGCTGTTCAAATTGAACAACGGCCAACAATTCCATTTTCCGAATAATTTCACCAGAAATATCTAATAAAAACTCTAACTTCGTATCTCGCAATTCTCCTTGCAAGGCTGTCATTAAACAAATCGTGAAAAAAAGACTCTCAGTTTCTACATTCGCCACTGGCCCAACTAAATCACTTAAAATACGATGACTGACGGGATAAGCGCGTAAGGACTGAATTAACTGGTTCTCAGGCCAGACGACTGTTCCATATTTGCCTAATCTTTTTGAGAAAAGCAAGAAAGTAACTAATTTCATCCAATCTGCTGGGTACCAGTTGAAGCTGTGCTTCCTGGACGGCTAATTGAATGCCGTCACGTATTTTTGCGTATTGGCTCATTTGATGCTGACTGAGCCAGCAAAATAAAGCGAAGGTGCCCGACTTTTGTTGTAAGAGGCGGGCAAGCCAATTTTTCCCGAAACGACGAATCCGAAATTCATCTCCTTCTAGGTAAAACCCTCGTTTTCGTTCGTAGGATAAAGCAATGTTTTCAGTTGCTAGTTGGTGTCGTACTTTTTTGATGTCCGCTAAAATAGTGCCTTTCGAAACGTCTAAAAAATTTTGATAATGATACACCGATAGTTCTTCGATTTCTGAATAAGTGAGCAAAAAAATAAGTGCTTGTCTTTCTGTTTCGCTATAGATCACTTGACGTTGTTGAAAAAGTTGTTTTCCCATTCATTTGCGGAAAGGTTTGGAATGCTGACGGTATTCTGTTGAACTACTCCGCCTATTGTCGAAAGTTGCGTCACTAATTCTCGTTGCGAAAGATCGGTTATTTGTTGAGCCAAAGAGAGCGCAATTTTTTGCCCTGCATACTCGTCAAGGAGATAACTTATTTTATAATTCACAGCTGTGTCCGCCTCCTGTAATCATCATATAATGATAGCGCTTTATTTTCTATCTAAGTTGGGTACAAATGTCTACTGTACTTTTTTGATAAATTGTACCGTTCTTTATTTTAAAGTTAACAAAACCCGTTGCAAGTTTCTTAAAACTTACAACGGGTTTTCTTTATGTTAATTGTGTTTGTAATGCGATATTCAGTAAGATAGCCACCGCTACCCAGCCGCCACACATCACCAGAAGCAGCCAACTAAACATTGATTGTTTTACTAAAGACTGCTTAGGCTTTGCCAGATGTACAAAATTCATGCTATTTACTAAGAACAGTAAAAATAAAGCAAAACAAAGGACGGCCAAGCCAGCACAAATCCAAATCCACATCGTAATCTCCATCTATATTCCTCCTTCTACATTAACTCTATTTATAAAAACAGCACATTATTTTTCCTTTTTCCTTTTTTTATTCAAATAATAGAAACTTGTTAGTACTACGAGTAAACAGGCAATACCAAGGCTGTAAAGCCACGTGCTATTTCGTTCACCTGTCCTTGGTAATGACGTCTGTGCATTAGTCGGATTCGTTTTAGCAGTGGTTTTTCTGCTCACTTTGTCTTGTTGTTGTGACGTTTTTTTATCTTTATCAGTGACTGGTTGCTCTATTGGCTTAATGACACCTTCCGTTTTTAGTGGCTCTTTTCCTCCATAGAACGTTACACCGATATTCGTTTGCCCTACTTCTTCTGCAAAACTCTCAGAAGAAACAATTAGACTCGCAATGCCAACGGTTAAAAGTATTCCCAACGTCACCAGAAGTGACCCTTTACTTTTCATTGTCATCATCGCGTGCTCCTTGTCTATTTTTCAAGGCTGCCTGTTTTTCTTGTTGTAAATAGGCTTGTTGTTTCAGTGTTGCTTTCTGTTGCGTAAAACGCCAAATAGCTAGAATTAGACTCACAATTGTTGCAACTAACAAGCCATAAAAAGCTTGATTCCACCAAGTCGGTAGGACCAATTTCACTACTGCTTCTTTATTTAATTTTTTGGCTTCTTGACTACTGATGGTAAATTCTTGCTTAAACGGCCACACTTGTTGTTCATCTTCTTTCAAGACCGCTTTTCCTTCAAAAATATAGGTTCCTGGACGAACATCTTCTTTCCCGAAATCTAAATGGAAGTTCATCGTCGAATTTGGCGCAAAACGAACACTTGGTAAAATCCGTTTGGCATATTCTTTCGTTTCGCCTTTTTTCGTTACTTTTCCTTCTAAACGTACTTCAGGAAAAATAGCGGATGTCGGATTCTGAATAACCGCTTGGACCGATTTATTTCCTAAAGCAATGGTCGGAACTAATTTAACTAATTGAAGAGTCTCTGCTAGATACATCGGTGTATCTTCTGACATTCGTAAAGCAATTGCTACATTAAATCCATATCGACTGGTTAAACCCGTTGATTTTCCTTTTTCTTCCTTTTCATCTTCTGCAAGCGAAGCATAAACACCACCCAAAACTAATCCTTGGAAACCATTCGCTGGAATTTCGACAGTCATTTTGGCTGTTACGGTTTTCTTAGCGGGAACTTTTACATGTTCCTCAGGTAATTTAATTAATGTTGTCAAGGGTACTTTTAAACTTGAATCTGGTTTTTTCTCGAAATCATTGTACACAATTAAACCATTGTCATTCGTCACAGCATTCGCCAAATTTAAATCAATCGTCAATTCTTCATCTGTTTTATTAATTAATGATAATTCGACTTCTTGTTTCTGTCCTGGTTTTACAATGAGATCGTAGTAGGATTGCGTATTTTTCGCTTGATTCTCAGGAATATTGGGTTTAACTGTAAATTTTGTATTCATGTTGTCATCCGCTTCTTCTGCTTGTACAGCAGAAGGGATGCTTAATGCCATCACACAAATAAAAACTGTGACGATTAGCCAGCGCATTGTCTTCATTATTTGTTCCTCCTATGTATCGAAAAGGAGCCGTGCACCACTGCGCAGCTCCTTTTCTAGTAATGCAGTATTCTCGTTAGTAACTTTTTATGGCGCAGCCACTAATGTCCAAGTTACGTTACCTGTATACGCACCATTTGTAATTTGTGAACTAGGTGTTGTAATGTTTAATTTTACATTTGATAATTCAGAATCCCATGTACCTTGACCTTTACCAACTGCTGCTGTAGCAATTGATACAGCTGCTCCACCTACTGGAATAGTTGTTCCAGCAAATTCAGGACTTCCTGGATCTGCTGCAAAGGCAGCTACATCACGTGAGTATGTTTTTGCTGTTTCATCGTATTTCGCTACTGCTCCTGTTTGTGCAAAGGTAATTGAGCCTTCTAAAGTAGCAGTGCCATTTTTCATTTCAGCAACGCCGGCAGTAACTGACCAACCCGCTTGTGTTCCACGAACATCCCCAACGGCATAACGTTTTGTTTGGGTACCTGTCGCATCTAACGAAATCGCTGATAAATCAGAACTAACTTCTGTCGAAGCAAATTTGAATTCTGTTGGAACATATAACAAATCAAAATTTGTATTCGAGCCTGGTTCTGGTTCTTGTGTGCTTCCGTCATCTCCATCACCCGTACCGCCTGGTAATGAACCACTTGTCATCTCTACGTTTGCTGGTGTTGTACCAGTCGTTGTTGCATGTGCTGCTGCAGGAGCGATGCTTGCCCCTAAAATTGCCGTTCCTGCAAATAAAGTTACCAATGTTTTTTTCTTCATTTTACTCTCTCCTTTATATCTTGGTTAATTAATGAATAAAAAAGTGAAAAACTTTTCTATCTCAGTAGAACGTAAACTAAGTATAGCGAAAAAAAGACTGCTTGTGATTTCAAATTTTAAACACCTCATGCAAAAAAAATGAATTTACTATAACAGCAAGGTTCCAACGACTTTTTGTGTCTTTGAAAACGTAATTTTCAAAAAAGATATTGTTTTTTTTCATATATAAAGTGGTAATTTTATAAAAAAACAGCGAGAAAACGTCAAAACATTAGTAACAAACACTAACATTTTGACGTTTTCTCGCATTTATTAAATCAAAATTTCCTCAATATTTTTAAAAAAAATAGTGAAAACTAAAATTATATCGTTTTCATAGACAAAACGTACATTTTTTCTTACGAAAATTGATAATCACTCGCTGACTATTCTCTAATCAAAGCTTGCGTTGTACAGCGGAAGGAACCACCTAACATTCTAGAAACATGGTAATCAATTGCCTCAACTTTGATACCTTTTGCTTCTATTTGAGGAATTAAAGTTGTAAACGATTGGTCCGTTATATACGTTTCTTCGTTAAGCGGTAGACCATTTGTCACTAAATACGCTGCTTCTTGCAAAGTAACGTGAATTTTTTCCCAGTTTGCTAATTGCGCAGGAAGTCCATCCAAAAAGGCCTCTTCACAAACAATCATCAAGCCTTCTCTCAACAAGCTTAACGCACAATCTAAGTGGAGAATATGAGGATGTAACCGAACCGGCACCACTTCATAACCAAAATGACCAATCATATTGGCTAACCACTGAATTCCTGCTAGGTTACTTGCCAAGCCAGAGTAGCCCACAAAAATTGTTTTTCCTAGAACTAAAACATCGCCGCCTTCAATAAAGGGACCTGCTTCACTTAAAGCCCCTTCAGAAATGTCAGGTTGTGGCGCAGCAAAATAATAGCCTTCTGCTTCTTGTGTCCACTGCTGAATAATCGGACGAATTGGTAAAATTTCTTGTCGACGGTGTTGAAATCTTAAGTTTCCTTCTATTAAGAGATTGCCAATTGTAAAAAAAGGGTCTCGTGAAAAGAAGTTACTATATCCTACGCCCAATTCCTTGCCATGTTCTTTTTCATAGGTTGTCAATAAACGTGGACGAAATACTTCTACGCCATAAGATTCTAATACTCCTTGCATGACTTCTTTTTCTTTTTCCCAACGCACTTGTTGTTCTGGTGCAAAGTCTGCTAAATCACGCCCTTCATTATTCTGTGTTAAACGGGCATTTTCCTCTGTTAAAAAAGTCGTATCCGCTTCATCAAATTTATCTGGTAAACAAAATTGCGATTGTGCTAAAACAACTGAACGCAATGGTGCAAATTCACTTTCAACATGCATTTTTTTCATTATTTGACCTCACTTTTATCTGGTTACCTTCATTATAACAGAGATAAAATTTTTATGCCTTCAATGAAGAAAAAGCAGAACTTCTATACGTTCTGCTTTTTCTTCATTTTGTTATTTGCCAATACCTTTATCTTTAATCTCAGCTTTTTGCCCGGTGCCATCTACTAAGCCAAAAATAATCTTCGCTTGGTCTGTATTATCAATTTGTCCTGAAAAAGCTTCTGCTTGTGGGCCATAAGCATAGACATTTACATCTTCTCCTGTGTGTCCGCCAGTAGTCCAACCAGTATTCGAACGTTCATCAAAAATCTTTCTTAATGCCTGAGCGATTTTTTCAACATCTTTTGACTCCGACGCTGTTTTCACTGCTTTCAATTCAGCCTCACTTAATTGAAAATCAATATACTCAGTCACTGTTTTTTCCACATTACCATTTTTAATAATTTCTTCTGCCATGAAATCAGGCGTGCGTTTTGCCGCATGTAAAGGCTCCGTCAACCAGTTGTATTGATCTCCTTTGCCTAAAGACAAGCCCCCTGTTGAATGATCTGCAGTTGTAACCACCAATGTTTCACCATCTTTTTTGGCAAAATCGATGGCCTTTTCAAACGCCGCTTCGAAGTCTTGCATTTCGCTCATCGCGCCAACAATATCATTGCTATGCCCGGCCCAATCAATTTGACTACCTTCAACCATTAAAAAGAAACCTTTTTCATTTTTATCTAACCGTTGAAGAGCCGCTTCTGTCATATCAGCTAATGAAGGGACTTCTTCCGTTCGGTCAATCATTTTAGGTAGCCCGCCTGGTGCAAACAAGCCTAAAATTTTGTCGTCTTGGTTCTCATTTAACGACTTTTTGTCTGTGACATGACCATAACCCGCTTGGGAAAATTCTTTGACTAAATCACGATCTTTCCGGGCAAATAATTCGGAGCCGCCGCCAAGTAACACATCGACTTTGTGTTGTCCGTCGATTTGATCATCAAAATAGTCATCGGCGATTTCTGCCATATTTTTGCGTGAAACATTATGTGCGCCATATGCAGCAGGGGTTGCATGTGTTATTTCAGATGTTGCTACAAGACCCGTTGATTTCCCCACTTTTTTCGCACGTTCGAGCACTGTTTCTGTTTTGGACTTGTCATTATCGAGTGCAATAGCATTATTATAGGTTTTCACTCCGGCAGCCATCGCTGTCGCTGCGGAAGCTGAATCGGTGACATTCTCTTCTTCATCTTCTGGATAAGTGGCTTGCTGTCCGACCAAATAGGTATCAAAAGCTGTTTGGGGAACACGCTTGTCTGAGTGATTGGCTTTGAAATAGCGATAGCCCGTTGTATACGGATTCCCCATGCCATCTCCAATCATAAAAATAACATTTTTTACTGATGCTTTTTCAGATTCAGTTGCCTTCGCTTCAGCAACCTCTGTTTGTTTTTCGCCGCTTTTCTGTTCAGATAAATTTGTACAACCCGCTAATGTTGTGAATGTTAATAAGGTAACCCCTAGCAAAGCTCTTTTCTTCATTTCCTTGTTTCCTCCTTCATATCTACCCATACATTGACTATAACAAGTCTTAGTTGATTTCTGATAAATAACAAGTAAACAAAGTGTTAAGTTGTTGTATTGCTTCTGTTAAGTTCCTTATTTATCGCGTCTTGCTGCTCTTTTTTCGGCCTCTTTGCGTAATTGTTTCTGCGCTTTTTTTGAGCCGCGTTCAATATCTTTGAGTTTCTTTCGTTCATGGAAATCTGTAAATAAACTTTCTAAATCATAGTCTTGCGGATATAGATCTTGTGCTTTCGCTTGTAATTTCAACCGTCTTCGTGGTACATTTTCAATTTTATCATTCACAAATACTTGGATTTCTTGTTCACCCTCATCTGTAAAAACCAACCCAATTTGTTGTGTTTCTGTCAATAGGACACGATCACCTTTTTGATAACGGTGTGTTTCTTCTACAAACGTGGCAAAGGTCGTTTCTTTTGCTTTCAGGGGTTTAAATAGACTTCGATTAGTAGGGTATTCTTTCCGCTGAATATAATGAGCCGCCTTTTCAATGAGCTGTGGCTCCATCTTCATTTTACGTGCAATCCAAAGCGCCTGACTATCGCCAACTTCACCAATTTTCAATTGATATTTGGGCGTTAATGTTTCACGATCGAAGGCCATTGCGGCGGGCACAAAATCGTCATGCTCTTGGGCAAAACGTTTAATTTCACCATAATGGGTCGTTGCAACTACCAAGGCTCCCTTTTGATACATCGTTTCCATGATAGCAATCGCTAAGCCAGCTCCTTCGTTCGGCTCGGTACCACTGCCAATTTCATCTAATAAAACAAGCGTGTGTCGCTTAACATTACGCAACATTTCCGCAATATTTTTCATGTGCCCAGAAAAAGTGCTTAACGCATTTTCCAGATTTTGCTGATCACCAATATCGACAAAAATTTCATCTAATACTGGAATCTCTGTGCCTGCTTGTGCTGGAATTTGCAACCCAAATTGTGTCATGACAGTCAATAAGCCAACTGTTTTCAAGACAACCGTTTTACCACCAGCATTGGCACCTGTAATGACAAGTCCTCGATACTCTGCTCCTAAAGAAAACGTCAATGGTACTGCGTGTTCTAATAAAAGAGGGTGTTTTCCTTGAACAATGCGCAAGCGTTCTTCTTTGTTTACTTTTGGCGTAATCCCACCAATTTCGCGACTATACTTTCCTCGTGCAAAAATAATATCTAAGGTGGTCATTGTATCGACGGCTTGATCGACTAGTCGTTCTTGCTCATTGATTAACCCTGTTAGTTCTGCCAAAATTTGATATTCTTCCGCTGTTTCTTCCGCTTTTAAGAGTGTCAATTGTTCATTTAATTTACTAATTGCTACAGGTTCAATGAAGACCGTTTGTCCTTTATTGGATTGCTCAATGATTGTGCCTGAAACCTTATTTTTATAGCTAGCTTTGATTGGTACCGTGTAATGTTCCCCTTTTTCACCATCATATTTTCTTGAATATACAGTTGATTATTTTTATTACGTAAAAATTTGGTGACTTTTGTTTCAATTTCTTGTTGGCATTCATTGATTTGACGCCGGATTTTCCGAAGTTGTCGAGAAGCATCGGTGGCAACTTTTGATTATGGATTTTCGTATAAATTTGTTCTTCAATTGCTCTGAAATCAGCTAAGTGCTGGCTGTAACTAAATAGGCGTGGTGTTTGGTATTGATTTTTTCAAAACTTCTGGATTCGCTGACTACTTCTTAAAAAGTCAGCGACCTCAATCAATTCGTTTGGTGTAAGGATTAAGCCTTTTTTCACTTGTTGAAGCAAGCGGGTAATTTGGCTCAAGCCCATGAAAGGGACGTGTTGTCCGCTATCAATAATTAAGCGGGCCTCGGTTGTTTCCGTTAAGCGGGACTGCACTGTTTCTAAACGTGTTGCAGGGACCATTTTCGCCAACCGTTCTTTACTATACTCGCCAATCGCACGTGTTTGAACTTCTTTAAGAATTGTTGTAAATTGTAATTTTTGAATGGTTTCATGATTCATTTGTTTTTTCTTCCTTTCTATCACGAAAAGAATACCTGGCGCCTTTAAATAAAAACCAGTTTCTACAGAAAAAAGAGGACAGCGTTCTACCGCTGTCCTCTTTATCATTGGATAAAGGTTACTAAAGAAACCTCTTTTAAAGGAGGTATTTAGTAATTGAGATGACTGACAGGTATCACTTTCTAAGCACACCAAATAAACCTTGCTTGGTTCACTGGTTATTCAACTTATCAATTAGATACCTACGACACTCACCAAAATACCCCACATTCATTTGTTGGTTTTTATTTATTCTCCACTTGAGAGTAGCAAATCTGGTGGAGAAAGTCAACTAAAGATTGGCCCTTTACTTATTCAATGTCTTTTTCATCATGGTTAGTAACGTTTTCACGTCTTCTGTTCTAGTGTCCCCTGTTTCTTGATCGATAATTGAGCTGTAGACATGAGGAATGATTTTTTTAACGCCGGCATCCACCGCAATCTGAACAATTTCTTCAAAGTTTTCTAAATCAATGCCTCCTGTTGGCTCTAAATAAAAGTCATACTTGGCACAAGCTGCTGCTACTGCTTGGTATTCTTCTTTGTGAGCCAAGCCTTTCATCGGGAAATATTTAATGGAACTGCCCCCCATGTCTTTCAACAATTTGATGGCGGTTTCGATAGGCACTTCCGCCGCTGGCGCACCAGAGCTTAACGGACCTGTCGCAATGTTGACATAGCCAACTTTGCCTGTGGGTGAAACCAAGCCATTAATCACTGTTTCGTCTTGACGAAGTAAGGCCCGCGAAGCGCCGACACCTGTGAAGACTTGGTTCACGTGTTGCGGTTGTAGAACTTCTGATAAGCGAGCCACCATTTGACTTTGATTAGGATCGCCAGCCCCTAAGCCGACAGATAAAGCGTTGTTGGTTGCTGCTTGGTATTTTTTCATGTCGTCAATAGCTGCTTCATCGGTTTCATAGTTTTTTGAAAGGACGCCTAACACAACATGCCCTTCTGCTGCTTCATAACAGGCTTGGGCATTTTCTACTGAATTGGCTAAGACGTTTAAACAAATGCGTTCTTCTAAATAATTAGGTTTTAATGACATGACTTATTTCTCCTTTTTGTCCATAATTTCTTGTAATCGTTGCACGATTTTGTTCATTTCTTCTTGATTGACAGAACGAATGTCAAATTCAATGATGCCATTGTTGGCTTGATATTCTCGCGTATAAATGGCTGGACTTTCTGCTTTTAATGCTTGGATGACTTCCTTAGCGGTTTTTCTGCCGTCCACTTTGACACTGGCGCGATAAATGTCTCGGCCAGCGCCATCTTGGACGATTTTGGCGGTTAAATCTGATAAGTTGTTGATGGCTTCAACAAACGGTTTTAAGCGCTCTTGCATCGAAGCCCCTGATTCACTGCCATGTGCCAAGTATTCTTCCACTGCTTGCGTAAAGCCCAAGATATTGTCTTTGCCAATTTTCATTGCTCGACCAATGCCTTTGCCTTGTAGGCGCACCCAGTCAATGTATTCTTTTTTCCCGACCACTAAACCGGCACTTGGCCCTTCAATTGCTTTGGCGCCGCTGTAAATCACCAAATCAGCGCCTGCTTCAGTGTATTTGAAAAGATCTTCTTCTGCTGCCGCGTCAACAATTAGCGGCACCTTGTGGCGTTGCGCCACTTTGGCCGCTTCGGCCACCGTCAGCATACTTTTTTGCACGGTATGGTGGCTTTTGATGTATAGAATGGCCGCTGTTTTTTCAGAAATCATCATTTCCACGTGTTCTGGACTGCACATGTTGGCGTAGCCAGCTTCCACCACTTGGCCGCCACCTTGCGCTACCATGACTTCTACAGGCGTGCCGTAGTCCACGTTGTGCCCTTTAGGTAAAACAATCTCCCGCTGTTCGATTTTTTCTGTATAGGGATGATACGCGTGGTACAAGCTGCCTTTTCCAATCAAGGCAGCCACCGATTGGGCAATCCCCGCCGAAGCCGAGGAAACGATTTGGGCATCTTCTACCTTCAACAAGTTGGCTAAAAAGGCCCCTGTTTGCACACTAAGTTCACTCATTTCAAAGAAATGTTCGCCGCCGAATCGTTGAGCTGCTAGGACTGCCTCCGAAACTTTGGAGACACCTAGAATGGTCATTTTGCCAGAAGCATTAATGACTTCTTTTAAGTGGAATTTTTCGTAACTATTCATTATTTTCTCCTTTATAACAAACCAAAGAATGAAGTGACCAAACTAACCAAGACAATCGTGCCGATAATGATACCGTAACGTGGGCCTTTTTTTACCATGAAGAAATAAATAGCCATGACTGCTGCTAAAGGAAGTAACCCTTTCATAATTTGATCTAGGATATCTTGTAAAACAATCGTGGCACCGCCAGTAACTTTAAACGTCATCGGGCTAGCAATTTTAACATAACTCGCACTTAAAGCGCCCATCATCATCATTCCTAAAACATTTGCTGAATAAATGACTTGCTTAATTTTGCCGTCTTTTAACAAACTTAAGATTGAATTACGCCCTAATGTATAGGACTTATTCACTAACGTCCAACTGATGTATAATGTAATGGCTGTGTACAGAACCAACGGACCGATACTTCCAATCACGTTACCTCCTTTAGCCATTGGAATAAAAATGGAAATGATTAACGGCATTAATGCTGCCCAAATAATCGAATCGCCAATCCCAGCCAGTGGACCCATCAGCCCAGTTTTAATCGATGTGATCGCCGTATCAGAGATCGCTGCGCCATTGGATTTTTCTTCCTCCATAGCAATTGCAATCCCTTGAATGGAAGCCCCTACTGTTCCTTCAGTATTAAAAAAATTCAAATGACGTTTCAGAGCTTCTCTTTGTTGTTCTTCATCGTCTGCGTAAAGTTTTTTAATTGCAGGAATCATCGATGCACAAAAAACTAAACTTTGGAGACGTTCATAAGAATTTGATAATTCACAGCCTAGTTGATAAATCCAAAAGGCTTTGGATAATTCTTTTTTAGTAATTTTTTTCTGTTCCAATTGTTGTTCATTTGCTTGTGTCATTTGTTCCATTATGCTGCCTCCTCACTCAATGCCTTGTTTCTAACTAAAAAGGCAATACAGATTCCTAAAATAGCGACGGCCATAACTTCTGCGCCAAAATATACTACTGCAACAAAACCAATTAAAAAATAAGGAATCAAATTTTTCTTGCCAATTACCATAATTGTTAAGGCGAAGCCTAACGCTGGTAAAATACCACCCATTACTTCAAAGCCGTGCATCAACCATGCTGGGATAACTTCTAAGACTTTATTCACCACAGATTGACCAAAAAGTTCGCCGCAAAACCAACGGAAAGCGAATTAAAATCCCGCTAAAGCTGGATAAACAAACGCAGCTCGGTAAATCCCCCCATAATTTAACTCTTCCGCATATTTATCAGCCATATGCACCCACGTCGCATTGATGGTGCGCCGTAATTGATCCATAAAGACGCCTAACACACCAAAAGGAACAGCTAGTGCAACAGCCGCCTCGGCATTCATTCCCACACCTAAAGCAATCGGAATCGCGATTGCTGAAGCTAAAGCCGGATCACTAGGCACATTGCCGCCCGGTGTGGAGGTGACTCCGAGATAAACAAGTTGAATCCCCGCCCCCACAACCATTGCTTCACTAAGTTTTCCTGTTGCTAAACCAGCCACCAACGCTGCGCCTAATGGCTGAGACAGCATGCCTGAAAATGTGTACCCAAAACGCAAACGTGCAAACCAATAATAAAGTCCCATAATAATTGAAACACCTAAAACGCCCATATGATTCTCTCCTTTTTCTCTGATTATAGTGATTGATATTTTTCAATTAATTTTTGAATTGGTAGGGATTTTCTTCGGGAATCGCTTGAAGAAAACATGGATGCCCTTCGTTAAAAGTTCAGTCAAAATTGCAACATCTTCTTCAGATAAATTGATATTTTTTAAAACATTTTTCCGATTTGGTCCGCCACCTAAGCCACCAACTTGAATCTCCTCTTTAATAATTTCTTGGTCCACCATCGCTTTTAAGGTCGTTAAATCTGGCACTAAAAATAACACCTTTTTCTCTTCCTTTTCTTGCGATTCCCAATATTCTTTGGCACTTTCAATCCCTTTAATTACTACAGAAACCCCTGGAGGCGCCGCCATTAAATAAATACTTTGTAAAAATTCATCTTGCTCTAGTTCATCACTCACTACCAAAATTTCATTTGCACCTGATTGTTGTAACCATTTAGTCACTACTTGTCCATGGATTAAACGGCTATCGACTCTTGTTAATACGATTTTTGACATTCTGTTCACCTGTACTTTCTTATTTTGGAATTTCTAAAATTTGACAACTGTCTACTGCTGCTTGTTGAATCATCTCTGCATCTTCTAAACGAAATCCAGGACCACTTTGTTTCATGACGGATTCTAATAATAACGATGTGCATAATCCTGACACAATCAGGAGGTCATAATCTTTTGATAAACGTAATGCAACGTTACTAGGTGTGCCGCCTTTAACATCTGTTAAAATTAGCAACTGGTTGTGCCACGTTAATTGGTCAATTTTTTCTGTGACTCGTTCTAAATAATCCCCCAGTGAATCCTCTGCTTGTAATGCAACTTCATGTACATTTGTGACTTCTCCAACAATCATCTGGACGCTTTTGACTAATTCCAAGCCCCAACCATTGTGTGTTAAAAGTAAAATTGGTTCATTTTCCATAAACAAACTCCTTTGCTAATTAATCATTTTATTAAAAGCAATAAGTGTGCCAACTTTCATTTCCGTTTGAATTAAGCCTTTTCAAAGAGCAATTCATAAATATAGCGCACTTCCAAAGGTGGAATCAACAGATTATAGGACACTTCAAGCGGTCGAAACGCCATTTTTATGACAGATACAGCTTCTGGCAACTCTCGATATGACACTTCATAAGCTGTCGGGTCATATTCTGGATTCAACAATTGCCGTTCTAACATACAAGCACAATGAATGATAAAACGAAGTAAAATCTTTTCGTCACTTTTTATTTTAGTTTGCAAGCAAATGTCTGAATAAATCTTAGCTAATTCGATTGAAATGGTTGTCGGATTCAAAACCGTTAGTAAGTCTGTAATAGCTTCGATTGATAATCCTTGAATATATTTAGCTGAAACTTTTTTTAGTAACTCTTGGTTTTGTTTTTCTTCTAAATGATGGCCTAATAATTCGAAAACTAGCTGAATGCCCCGCTTCGATAGTAAATCTTGTAAAGAAATAAACGGAATATCTGGCACTTCTGTCTTTACGGTGCCAATGATACCAACGATTTTCTCTTCTTTCCGAACAAAAGAATGCAAGCGATCAATGTCTTCCACTTCTCTTTTCTCTAAAGTAATGATGCGTACATTCGTTAGTAATTCATTGGGAAAAGTTTTTAGTAACAACTGTTCAATTTTAATAGCAGTCCCCATGCCAGTTAGACAGGAAATAATGAGAACTTTTGCCTCGTTGAAGCGACCTTTACTGCAAATCAAGGCGCGATGATTTTTTTCTTTTAAGACTGGTAATAGATACTCAAACGCCGTCGATTCATAAATGACTTCTCGGGCCACTTCTAGCAATGTTAATAGATTGATATTGCTAATTAGCAGCACTTCCCTTTGAAACTTTTGACTGATAGCATTACCAAAGTAAACCAGGGAACCGATGTCCACCATTAAAATAATTTTTTTATACTGATTTTGCTTTACAATTGTACGGACTTTTTCTAATGTTTCTTCCACTGATTGATTAATCGGCATATCAACTGCACGCATGACCGTTGTTGAAAACAGAAGGTTGGTGTACTCAACCATGCTACTGGCCGTCGCGGCACCATGTGCAACGACGATAACGCCACAGTTTTCTTCATCTGAGTGCGCTCTTTTTTTAGCTGTGACTTTACGAATAAATAGATCGAAAAAGAGGATTTCCGTATCAGCAAAAGAAATCCCAAACAATGTTTGTAGAAAGTCCACCATGGTCTTAGCAGCTTGATACTGGGTGACTTTGCCAGAATAGATATTTTTGGTATCTGAATAAAATGTTTCATTCATTTGTGCAGAATAAAAAACAGCAGAATAAAGGTGGACAATTAAAATATTCTGGAAATCCTCTGTCAATTTTTCTTGGATTAATTGTTCAAAAAAGACAATGGCTTCTTGAATTTTTGGCTGCAATGTTTCGTCAATGGCCTCTATGGCTAGCGGTTCTTGAGCAAAATATCCATATCATAAAGTTGCTCGACTTTGTTTTGCATGATTGCTAGCGCATCCTCTGTCGAAAGAGTTAATTTTTTCAAATCCGCATATTCTTTCAATAGAAAATTATAAAAACGATCATTTTTCAGACTTTCTGATTTAAGTAACTCTTGACTGCTTAAATAAAAATGGTTGTATTGAATCGTGAGGCCATCGTTAGGTATCCACTCATTAAAAGCCAGCAGACTTTCTACATCAGGTTGCTCTTTGACTGTCCCCTCGTTTGCTTCAATGCAAATAGTTTCCGTTAATTGATCGAACACCTCTAAATAGGCTTGTGCGCTCATAAATTGAATCGCCGCTTTCAATTCGCCTACGTTGGCTTCAAAATGAGTAAATGTTAATTGTTTCAACGCCTCATAACGAATATGGATATTCTTTTGAATCCGTTGACTTTCTTCTAAGAAAAAGGACAAAATCAATTGAATTTTTTCTTTCAAAGAGCGCTCGGCTAAAGCTGGAATGGCTAATGTCACAGGGATCCTTCTTAAAAACGTTTTCAAAAAATGTTGATTGACTGCTTCGGTTGTTGCAAAAATAAATTTTATCGATACATTTCTTTGTTTTTCGGCTTCGCCCATCCGTGTAAAATACCCTTTATCCAAAACTGTAAACAATTTTTCTTGGCCTTCGCTCGTTAATCGATGGACTTCATCTAAAAATAAAAAACCGCCATCTGCCAACTCCACTAAACCTTTTTGGTCATTGACGGCACCAGTGAAACTGCCTTTTTTATAGCCAAACAGATGCGAAGTTAATAATTCTGGATTGTTGAAATATTCTGCACAATTAAAATAAATAAACGGAACTTCTTGGTTCATTTTAACTTGATAAAATTGGTGTAATTGTTCTGCAATTAAGGTTTTCCCCACCCCAGATTCTCCAGTAAGTAAAATATTCAAGCCATTAGGCGGATATAAAATAGCGGCTTTCAACTTCTTGATGGCGTCTGCTAAGCTCCCATCAAAACCAATTACGTTCGCAAATGGATTCATTTTCAGTAGCTGCTTTTTCTTATGTATCTGTTCTGTCTGTTGATAAATGTCCTCTTGCAGCGAAGCGAGGGAATCATAGCACGTGCTACTTTTAAAAAAAGGAAACTGTTCCTCTAAGTAGTCTTTATCAAAAAATAACACCGGTCTTGATTTAACTTTAACGACTTGGTCTTTTCTCACTAATTCTGAAAGCTCTTCACTAACAGCGGTTCGGGTATAGCCAGAGGCCTGACTTAATTGCGAAGCCGTTGCGGGCAACAAGGTTTCTTTGCTACTTGGATTTTGTACGTGAAACTGTTTTAACGCTTGATGAATATTATCAATTCTCATAGTCTTTTCCCCATTTCTTTTTTGATCCAAAAGTTAATTTATTATACATTAAAACGGAAGCGGTTTCTTATTTAATAAAAAATCAAGTCTTTAACCAAAAGATTAAAGACTTGATTTTTATTCTCCGTATTGTACAAGTTGTGTATTTTCACAATGAAAGTCCAAGAAATCTTGGATTTTTTACCATTGAAGTAGTTATCAATGACTCGCATGACCGCATTGTGGCAAACAAATAGGTAAGTTTCCTCTGAAGCCAAGGCTTCCTCAATCAGGGATAAATTCGACCCGCGACATCTAGGACTGATTCCTTCTGGAAACGGCAAGGAAATCTCAGAACGATTTTCTTGGAAAGCCGTTGTTTCAATCGGTTCACCATCATAAATGCCAAAATTCATCTCAATTAAACGAGGTTCTGTTTCAATCGTCAATTGATTTCGTTCTGCAATTTTACGGGCTGTTTCTTGCGCCCTTTTTAAAGGCGACGCCAGTAAACGGTCGATTTGAATTCCTTGTTTGGCAATTTTTTCAGCTACCAATTCCGCTTGTTGATAGCCTTTTTCGGTCAATTGCGCTTCCGCATGACCACAAATTCTACGGGCCACATTATAATCTGTTTCACCATGTCTCACTACGTACAGCATTTTTCCACCTCAGTTTTTTGTCTTGTGTCTATTTTATCTGAAATTTGGTCACAATAACACCCTATTTAGCGGTAACTTTCTGGTAATTTAAATTTGCCTTCTTGCTCAAACTGTTCGCCTACTTGGAATAAGAGATCTTCACGTCCACGAGCAGCCAGCAATTGAATGCCTAAGGGTAACCCTGTTGCCGTAACATGTGTGGGCAAGCTGATGGCTGGTTGTCCTGTCAAGTTAGCTAGTTGAGTATACGGTGTTAGCTGTAAACTTTTATCAAAATAATCATAGATTAATTCAGCTAATTCTGCTTCTGTTAATTCTGCTGCTTGCGCCATTCGTTGACGAATGTGCTCACTTTGCAAATCTTCGTTAATTTTTGGTGCTGAAAAGCCGTTGTTGGTGATAAAAACAGATCAAATTTTTGAAAAAGTTCTTCCATCGTTACTGCTGCTTGATCCCACAACTGTAATGAATGAACATAGGTGGCTGCTGGAATCTTTTGGCCAAATTGATGCATGGTCCATGAAAAAGATTCGATTTCTTCTTTACGAATTGGGCGCCCGAGCCCCTGTTGAATGCTGTTCATCATCGCTGTAGTTTCTGCGCCGTTCATTTGATAATAGGAGCGAATCAGCGCTGCACCATCGACTGGATAAGGAATCTCAATGATTTCATGGCCAGCGGCTGCCAGAAAATCAGCCGCTTGTTTCGCCGCTTGTGTTGCTTCTGGCGAAATCAGTGAGCCGATAGGCGAAGCGGTACACAGAGCAATTTTAGCCGTTGTTTTTAGGGTGTGTTTGCCATTCTGCCAAGGGCGCTTGGTAGGGGGCGCCACTGTGGCTACCACGTAGGCCATAAAATAACGCTTTGGTGTCTCTCATAGAAATAGTCAACGCAAAGTCAATCGAGGCACCTTGCCAGCCTCGCCAGCCTTCTGGGCCGACAGGCATGGAGCCACGGCTAGGTTTTAAGCCAATTAAGCCACTAAAAGAGGCGGGAATTCGGATGGAGCCACCGCCATCGCTAGCGCCGGCTATAGGAACAATCCCGCTAGCGACAACCGCGGCAGCGCCGCCACTGGAACCGCCTGGCGAATGTTCCAGGTTCCAAGGATTGCGGGCTGGCCCGTAAAGCGCAGGGTCCGTAATATTTTTAAAGCCAAACTCTGGAGCGTTGGTTTGTCCTAAAGGCATCAAGCCAATCGTTTCTGCTTGTTTGACAAAGTTAGAGGTCGTTGTTGCAGTACTATTTTTAAAAAGTTGCGAGCCGGCCGTTGCTGACCACCCCGCTTTTTCTTGGCCTAACATTTTCAATGGAAATGGCAAACCAGCAAATAGTGTGTCCTGCTGTTTATTTTTTTGATAAGTTGCTTCTGCTTCTTGGCTATCAAAGGTTACAAAGCCATTGATCTTTGGATTTAACTTTTGGACTTTTTTCTCAATATCCTTTAAGAGTTCTATGCGACTTACTTTCTGTTCTTTTAATTGTTGTACCCAATATAGTCCGTCTTTCATACAGACCCACCTCCTATACTATTCCGTATTAGTATAGCATGGTTTTTAGAGGTCATCCTGTGATGGTGATTTTCATTCGTCAAGTGCTTCTCTAATTTAAGTAAATAATTCGCCAATGTAAGGAAGCAACTGCGGATGCAGTTTGTAGCCTTTATACCGTGTATTTTGGATACCTTGTTTTTTAAAGCCCCCTACTTGAATTTTTTTATTTAATTTTGTCAGCTGTTTGGTCATTTTTTTTCGATTATTGGCTGTTTCTTCTGTGTCATATATTAATTTACACAGGCGCTCCATTGGTAAGTGTTCTTTTGGCGTACTATACAAGACAGCCAGTAGTGCACGTTCTGCGGCTGTTAGCTTTATTCCCTCTACATCTAACTTTTCATCTTCTCGTTGGATGGGTTTATTTAATTCTGCCAAAGGAGATTTTCTCTTAACGTATCCAAAGTCGCATCCAATCGTAACCAATTGAGAATGCCATATTGATAGCTAATGCTCAATTCTTCCGAGGTAGGAATGTCTTCCGAGCGAAGAAACAACGGCGTTTTAACTCTGGCTAATTCCTTTAGATATAAATATTGTTCTTTGCGAGGAATCGTTTCGCTGAGAATGATGGCATCAAATTTTCGATAAAACAAATGACTTTCCTTAATTTCACCAATCAGACACGTCGTACAAAAAACTTGGTGATCTAAATGCTGTAAGCGGTTTTGAAAAGCAGTTTCTGATAAAATATTTTTTGTGATGACCATTATTTTCATTCTTGATTCCTCCTTAATTCTTTTTTGGTTCAAAATTTTCTCAATTTTCGTGTTTTGTTTTGATATATTTAGTATACTGGAAATTTTTCGAATTAAAATTTAGAAATTTACAAGCAAATCAGTCATTAACAGTCATTCCTGTAATCCCCGATTTATAAAGGATTTCCAATAGTCTTATTTAAAAAATGTTTGTTATTTAATCCTCAACGTGCTATTTTTTTAATTTTTTTCTTTTTTATTTAACTGACAAACGTCAAAAGGTTGGTAGCTAATATCAACCTTTTGACGTTTGTTAGCTACTTTCTCTTGAAATCTTTGGATTTTTTTCTACTTTCACTAAAAAAAACAGCCAAAAATGGCTGTTTCTTTGCTGTTTATATTTATTTCATAATATCGATCAAGTCTTTTTTTGAAGCTGCCGAGGCAGGGAAATAGCTAAATACAACCCCGATAAAGACAGAAATCCCAATGGCTAATGAAACGGTCATTAAATCTGGTCGAACAGAAAACGGTAGTGCCATTGAGGCTAAGTAGGCAATAATCATTCCTAAAAGATAACCAGTAATTCCGCCGATTAAGGTCAAGGCAATCCCTTCTGTTAAGAATTGCTTTTAATATCACTGGCTGTCCCGCCCAATGCACGTCGGATACCAATTTCCTTAATCCGTTCTGAGACCGAAATGTACATCATATTCATAACGCCGACCCCAGCAATTACCAGTGAAATAGCCGCAATTGCGGAAATAAACAAGGTTAAATTATTTAATAAAGAGCCCATTTCTTTGATGGTATCTTTAACATTATATTCTTGATACGTCCCACTGTTTTTCATGGTTCCTTGTTGAGAGAGAGTTTTTATTGTTTCTTTCAATACTTGATCTGGTTGATAGCCAGGTGCTACTGTTAGTTTCAACGTAGATGTATCTTTTAGCTTGCCGAAATAATGTTCATAGGTCTTTTTGGGAAAATAAAGCAATGAGTCATCATTACCTGGACCAATGGCACCGCTGGTATTGGTTGTCACGCCAACAATGGTAAAAAGTTGCTCTTTATATGGAAAAGTTCGATTAACTGCTGCAGTCGAGTCTTGGTAGAGTTCTTTGGCAACCAGTTCATCCACCACCACTGTTTTATCCAGTTTTGCATTGTCTCCATCATTCAGTTGGCGTCCCGCCAACAATTCTTTGGTGGTTTTGTTGGCAAGTTCATAGGTTACAGAAAGATTTTTCGGTCCTGCTTGAAAATTCAGTGTACCTTTTTGGGCGCCATCAACTTCTCTTTGATCAAAATCAATTTTTTCTACGCCAGGAACCATGCGCACGACCCCTAAATCATTGTCGGTAAACATCGCTTGGTCACTAAACATATCCGAAGTGTTGTAGGCCGAAAAAGAAATCTTTTTCACATTTTCTTTTTGTTTTTCAGCAGATAATTTATCGACCATGTCTTCTTTAAAGCCGTTACCGATAGCCACGATGGTAATCACCGAAGCGATCCCGATGACAATCCCTAGCATCGTTAACAAGCTGCGTCGCTTATTTTTCAAAATGGAACGGAAGGCGGTTTTCCAAATAATTGAACGTTTCATGTCAGCACCTCCTCTAAAATCTTTCCATCACGAACTTTAATCAAACGATTGCAGTATTCAATTGTTTCTTCATCATGTGTCACTAAAATAATGGTGACACCTTCATTGTTTAATTGCTGAAAGAGCGTTAAAATTTCTTCCGATGTTTTACTATCTAAAGCCCCAGTTGGTTCATCTGCAATAATAAAACTTGGCCGATTGACAATCGCACGCGCAATGGCAACACGTTGTTGTTGTCCGCCCGAAAGTTGTTTTGGATGCTTCTTGCCTTTATCTGGCAAGCCGACTTTGTCAGAACTTCGTGGACACGATCTTTGGCTTCTTTTGGGGTTAACCCACTATATAAAAGAGGTAATTCAATGTTTTCTTCAACTGTTAGTGTTTCAATTAAACTAAAATTCTGAAAGACAAAGCCGACTGCTTCATTTCTAATTCGGGATAGTTCCTTATCAGAAAAGTCGCCAATTTCACGGTCTTCAAATAAATACGTTCCTTCAAACTTTTTATCAATAAAGCCTAGCAAATTAATCAAAGTCGATTTCCCAGAACCAGAAGGACCCATAATCGCTAAAAATTCTCCAGCGTCTACTTGGAGGTTAATATCATCTAACACATGCAGTGTTTCTTCTTCGGAATAATAATATTTATGAATATGGGCTAGCTTAATCATTGGCAGCTACCTGAACATCTTGATTATCTTTTAATTCTTTATTGGGATTGGCAATCACTTGGTCTTTCCAATTCAAGCCACTTTTGACAACTTTACGACCTAAATTTGTTTCTGTTTCAATCGGTGTTTTTTTCGCTTTGCCCGCTTTGTAAACATAGACAAATTCTTTTTGGCCTTCTTTTTGGATTGCTGCTGTCGGTATAATCATTTGCTTTTGTGGCACAGCGATACTAGTAGACAAGCCTTCTGCCCAAGGAAAATCACCTTCTACTGTAAATTGATAACTCACTACTGGATTGCCTTCATTTTTAGCTATTGGGGTTTGCGCAATGGAAACAATTTTGCCTGGTGCTGATTTACCTGAACCAACGGTCGTCACTGTTACTTCTTCCCCTGTCTGTAATTTATCGTAATCATACTCGGTTACTTTTCCTTGAATATTTTTCTTTTGTGTTGCAATTTTAATGACTGGTTTGTCGGTACTACTCATGGCACTAGCATCAACAGTGACTTGGCCATCAATTGGTGCTGTAACGACTGTGTTGACTTTGCCACGTGTTTGTTCAAGCGTGTTTGCTGCTCCGACGGCATCACTGTTGGCTAATTGAAGGGCTTGGTTAGCTTGGGCGACTTCACTATTCGCAGCACTAACGGCTTCATTCAATTGCTGAATTTCCGCATTTAGTGTTTCTTTCTCTTCAGCCTCTTTTGCGGTGTTTAATTTTTGCTTGGCTGCAGCAACTTTGTTTAACGCTTCATTGTATTTTTGAGTGGCTAAGTTAACGTTCTCTTGTGCTTGTTGAACTTGAAGATTGTTCCGATTAACAGCATTCGCTTGTTCTGTTTCTGTGGCTTGGATGTCTGAGTTATTGTACGTTAACAATGGACTATCTTTCTTGACTTCTTTACCATTTTCAACATTTATTTCGGCAATTTTTCCTAAAGAAGGATCAAAGAAAATATCCCGAGTATCTAGAAAACTCACTTGACCATCTAATTTTAATGAGGCCATTTCTGTAATGGTATACGTTGTGTATTCAGGTTCAACTTCTTTTGAAGAAAAAACTGTTTTTGCTCCGATAAATCCGACGACGACCACTGCGGCACCAATACCGAACCACACTTTTTTATTTCGCTTCTTCTGGCCTGACTTTTCATTTATTTGTTCCTCCTTGATTTCTGTTGACGAGTTTGTCATTTTATTTAGTATATAATGAATAAAAAAACTGGTCCCTTCATCTTCCTATCATTCCTCTTACAGTTTTGACACATCTTTATCTAACAAAAAAACGTTTATCCTGTGTAAAAGAATAAACGTTTTTTGTTATTTTATTGTTCTAATTGACCCAACCAGCCAGATGTACCACCTAGAACATTGGTTACTTGATACCCTTGTTGACTGAGAAACGCACACGCTTGTGCGGAGCGCGACCCCATTTGACAAATCAGATAATAGGGTTGGTTTTATCTTATTGCTGATAATTTTCGGTTAAAGTACTTAAAGGTAAGTTGATGGCCTGAGGGACATGCCCCAGTTGGTATTCCATTTCTTCTCGTACATCAATAATCGGTAATTTTTTTCGTTTTGCTTCCTGATAAAATTCAGGCATGCCAATCGTGTTATACATTTTCTAGTTCCTCCGGTTTTACCATTCGATATAGCGCAAAAGCACCATCTAAATTTTTGGCTGAGATGCCTGCTTGTTTTAGCATCCGTTCTGCAATATAACTACGCAAACCACTGTGACAACTAACAATGTACTCCGTTGACTTGTCTAATTCCTCCAAACGTTCTCTTAACTCATTTAAAGGAATAGACACAGCATTTTTAAATTGACCATTGGCTCGTTCGGCGGGATTACGGACATCTAATAAAACAGCTCCATTAGCTAATTCGTTGGATAACTCATACCATTGAACGTTTTCACTCAATCCTTCTACAAGGTTCATCGCTGCATAGCCTAACATGTTCACAGGATCTTTCGCTGAACCAAACGGCGGCGCATAGGTAAACTCTAATTCAGGCAAATCAAAAATAGTTAACTGTCCTTTAATAGCGGTCGCAAGAATATCAATCCGCTTATCTACGCCCTTTGCCCCAATTCCTTGTGCGCCATAAATTTCCCCTGTCGTAGGATGGAAAACTAATTTTAACTGAAGATCTGTTGCGCCAGGATAATACCCCGCATGGTCTTTTCCACTGATATGCACAACAGCTGTTGTTAGTCCAGCAGCTTTAGCAGCCCGTTCGCTTAAACCAGTTGAAGCAGCGGTTAAATCAAAGACTCGCACAATGGCGGTCCCAATGCTTCCTTGATTTTTTTTCTCTCTAACCCAGCAATCACATCCGCTACTTGACGTCCTTGGCGATTGGCGGGAGAAGCTAAAAAAATCAGCGCCTCTTCTTGAGGGATTTGTTGTTTCACTACAATAGCATCCCCAACCGCATAAATATCGGGTTGATTCGTTTGATAGTGTTCATCAACAACAATACCGCCACGTAAACCAGTTGCTACACCTGCTTCAACTGTTAAGGTATTTTCTGGTTG
>VOFL01000004.1_pt1 | contig 95313 bp, 95 predicted proteins | sample 5384111 | NCBI WGS metagenome assembly VOFL01 (sample SAMN12384731, study PRJNA508395) | synthetic metagenome | isolation source: mock microbial community "Gut Microbiome Whole cell Mix" consisting of 8.3%...
AACAGATAAATAATTATCTTACTGTAGAGCTTTTTAATACATCTTTATGGCATAAATATAGAAAGATTTACAATGAGGTTTCTAATGAAAAGAAGTTGTTGTTGAGAATTATAATTATCAATATACATTAGTTGTGGAGCTAGAGGATAAGTCAAATCCATTATTGGATGAAGAGAAAATTATACATTTTATCTTATGTGAATTGTTTGGGACTCCTTGTGAAATGTATAAAGGATTGAAAAATCCGATAATTTCTTTACGAAAAGATTATGATAGATAAAGCAAAAACATTAGATGAATGCTTTAAGGAATTAATCCTTAAAAGAGGTTGGGCTAAAATAGTCCATATGACCGACGAACTGCATCAAGGCATAAAAAGCAATTCCTTGAAGGCTCGTTGCCCGATGAATTTAAAAGAGTATATTTGCAAAGTGCTGGTTATACAATAGTACAGCCGGAGCTTTGGCGACAGGAATTATAGAAACAGGGAAAATGGATTGGAGGAACATAATAAGAAATCTGTTAGGAGTTATCATTACTATTTTTAGAATGATTCTCATAGGGTTATTTTATATAGCCAAGTTTATGTTAATATTCTTCATTCTACTTTTTTGGAGTATTAATCAGTCAAAATAAAAACGATGGTAAATAGAGAAATAAAAGTTCGAAAACGTGCGGTTAAAGAAGAAAAGAGGAAATAGACGGTGAGATAGTTAGAATTAGAAAAGGGCATCCTCGTACAAATCTTCCAGTAGAACTTCCTGAAAATCCCACATGGTTGAAACAGCCTAATGTGGTTACATTAATGGCTGGTGATTTCAAGACAGTACAGATTAGAATCTTAATTGCTGTTATAGAAAAATTACAGAATGTCATAGAATTAAGTATTCAGCATATAGATAAATATGGTACATCTATTCCATGTGAGCAATTATCCTTATTTCAAGAATATTCAGACCGTATAAGAGTAGATATTGCCTACCGGGATTTGGGTGTTAGTCCGGACCAATACAAAGAAGTAAAAGTATGGTTCGTAAATTAATCAGTATTCCTGTAGAGTTTGACGTTAAAGATCCGATAACAGGTGAGGAAAGTTGGGCTATAACAGGTTTATTCACAAAGGCTAATATTCCTAAAACTCCTTATTCAAGAGGCTTCTCTTTAGAAATGGATAGAGAGGTAGCTAAAGTATTTATAAATGTTGATAGAGGTTTTACGTTATATAAAAGAAATAGCTTTAAGAGCACAAAGTAGATATACAATTAGAATGTATATGTTGATTAGCTCATGGAAAGAAAAAGTGGTTTTTCTATTTATGTGGATAGATTTAGGAAATTCTTAAAACTAGAGGATAAATACCCCGAATTTAAAGATTTGTATAAACGTGTAATACGTCCTGTTTACGATGATTTGTTTGAACAGGCTGATTGTTGGTTTGAAATGGCAGAAGTTTATCGTAATTCAGGAGATAGCCAACCCTATAAACTTAATTTCAAGGTTATTAAATCTGCATTATCAAAGAAGGAAGAAGATTTGTTAAAAGGACAAAAGAAGATGATAACGAACTTTTGTACGTTGCATTTTGCAATGCAGGACGAACATTTACAGCAGTTTATTCCACATATCACCTTGAATAATCATGCAGCAGTGTTAAATAAGATGCTTTATTTAGGCGAATATATTAGAGAGAATTGGAATAAGATTTCAAATAAAGCCGAATATTGTTTGGCGGTTTTATTAAAAGAGGTAGAAACGCTTCCCGGAATAATAGGAGAAGAAAAAGAAAATGAATAAAAGTTGGGTTTTTGTCCCTATGAAGGGTATAAAAGTTGGGTTTTTGTCCCTAGAAAGTTGGGTTTTGTCCCTAGAAAGTTGGGTTTTGTCCCTAGAAAGTTGGGTTTTGTCCCTAACTTTTTATCTCTGTGCGCTGATTTTTAAGTAGTTATCTATCAATATTTTAAGGTACTACTATCACTAGCTGATTAAATAAAACTTGATAATCCTACCTAACACAAAAAGGAATTTTTCTTATTACATAAACCCATAGAAAAGGAACTTTTCTTATTTTCTTAACACAAACTTTAGGGATAAGAACATCCATTAACAAAAAAGTCCTATGTGATATAACTACTCAAACGAAAGTTGGGTTTTTGTCCCTATCTAAAAAAGCATATTTTAAAAGTTGGGTTTTGTCCCTATGCTTTTTGATATACTAAAAGGAAAGGAATTGATACCATCCTTTTTCTGGTTCCGGTACTGATGGGCGTATATAGCATGATGAAATGATACCGAATTATCCCACTCGATAGGTTCTGCAGAGCGACCTTTTGATACCAAATACAAAAAACTGCTGGAAGTCGGCCGCAAAAAATTGATACCATAAAACATTAGGGAAAAAGAAGAGAAACAAAATAGCATATTATATATATAAATAATACATGAATATATAATATATAAACAAACAATATATAATATATAAACAAACAATATATAATATGTGATTAACACGCTCCACTTCCAGAGTTCCAGAAAGAGCAACACGAAAAATCTTCTTTTCCCTAAAGTTCCTTGTGTCGTTTCTCTCTATATCTGAATACATGAAAACGGCTGCATCATAAAAGAAACGATACCGACACCATTCAGGAACTATCGCCCATCAGCAAAAGGATTTCATCTAATTGATACCTTTTCTGCTAGTACTGGAGAGAAACCGGGAAAGTATTTGATACCGTACTTTTCCCGGTTCTCCCGGACATGGACGAAGAGAAAACATTTCTAATTGTATTCTTTTCCCTTTTGTTTGGCAGGGTGTTTAGAAATTTATAAATTAGCGTTTGTAGAAATGAATAACAAGATGTGTTTTGTGTCCACAAAACCAAATCTTGCCTGATAAATCAGGAGTTTAGCCCCTCGCAACTTGGGGGCATATATTATTTAGTATCATAGTATGAAAGCAAATAAAAGAGATAGAATAGTGAAAGTTCGCTTAACGAATTTAGAATATGAAGAACTAACTAAAGCTTCTAAATCTAGCAAATGTATGTCAGATTATTTTAGACAGAGAGTCTTTAGGAAAGGAGTTGGTCTTATTGACCCTAAAGAATTTATTCGTTCGATGGATGAAATTTGTTTGGAAATGAAACGTATAGGAAATAATATAAATCAGTTGGCTAGGTATGTAAATATTCATAAGGAAGAAGTTAATCAAGAGGTTCTTAATGAGGTAGAAAAGAAAATGGCAGACTATGTAATTATGCAAGATAAATTGAATGTTACTTGGCGTAAGTTGATGTCAATCAAATAATATATGTATATATAATATTGATATATATAATTTTAGTGATAAAGACAGCGTTACTATTTCTTTTCCCTAAAGTTCCTTGTGTCGTTTCTCTCTATACTTGAATACAGGAAAACGGCTGCATCATAAAAGAAAAGACACCGACACCATTCAGGAACTACCGCCCATCGGCAAAAGGATTCCATCTAATTGATACCTTTTCTGCCTGCACTGGAGAGAAACTGGGAAGGTATTTGATACCGTACTTTTCCGGGTTCTGCCCGGCATGGACGATAAGAGAACATTATTATGATACCAAAAAACTTTAGGGAAAAATATTATATATATAAATAATATATGAATATATAATATTTGTATATTTATTATATGAATAAATTATATTGAAATATTCTTTTATTGAATATTTGTTTGTATATTTGCGGTGTGAAGTTATAAATATGGTAGTAGTAGTTTTAAAAGCGGCAACTTCTTTCGCTGGTATTGATTATAATGAGCGAAAGAATGAGGAAGGCAAGAGTGAACTTCTTGTTGCAGAAAATTTTGCTATGAATCCAGATAATTTGAAGAAGTCGGATTATATAGCTTATATGGAATCTGTCTGTAGGACTAATCCAGCGGTCAAGGCAAAACAATTTCATGCAGTGATTTCATGTAAGGGGCGTGAATATTCGGCAGAGGATTTGAAAAATGTAGCTTTGCAATATATAAATAAAATGGGTTATGGAAATAATCCTTATATGATATATTTTCATTCTGATACAGAAAATAATCATGTACATATTGTTTCTACACGAGTACAGAAGAACGGACAGAAGGTAAAAGATAATATGGAAGCTGTGCGCTCACAGAAAGTCATAAATCAAATAATGAATGTTGATTTAGCTTTGAAGGCTAAAGATAATATTTCAAAATACATGGAGTTTTCTTTTCTACAGTGCAGCAATATAAGTTGTTACTTGAACAATCAGGATGGAAATTAAGAGAAAAGGATGGATTATTAATTTTGTATAAGGGTGGTGAAAAGCACGCTTCAATTCAATTAGAGCAGATAAAAGATAAAGCTAAACAATATACACCTGATGAAGAAAGAAGAAAACAGATAACAGCTCTTTTATTTAAATATAAGCAAGGACTTTCCTATACAGAACTTCAAACTTTGATGAAAGATAAGTTTGGTATAAATTTAGTCTTTCATACAGGAAAAGGACATACTAAACCTTATGGATATACATTAATTGATTATAGAAATAAGAGAGTTTTGAAAGGTGGGAAGTTATGGATTTGAAGGAACTTTTAGTAGAGCCTAATAAACAAGCAAAAGTTGAACACTGTAATAGTATAATTAATCTTCTTTTGAAAGATGGAACAAAATATACAATGGATAGTTTCAAGAAATTAATGTTAGATTACGGTTATAGGTTTTCAATGAATGGCACAATATTTATAAATGGTGATGATAAGGCTTTATTGGTTCTTGATAAAAAACTGTTGAAAGAACTTAGATATAATAGCAGAGTGTATGAAGCAAATAAATTTAATGTTGCTACACTTAAAGAAGCCGAGTTGTTAAGTAGAATTTATCATGTGAAAAAAGATGATATTTTGATTCAAGAGCATATGGATAAAAAAAATACTGTCTATTCTGATATGATAAATAGTTATTTGGCTCATAGTTCAGATTTACATTCTACATTAAGAGAAAAGGAATTCTTTTTGTTGAAGATGATAATTTAGTTTATCTAATAGATAAAAGAATAAAGTAATCGTAAGTACTGATGATTTAGGAATCAATATTATAAAAGATGGCTATAGTAAAGATAGGATTACTCTAGTTACTCTTGATAAGATGGAAAGAATAACTGTTGAACAAGATTCAGAACTGGCAAGGGGATTTAATCTGATTGATGCTATTTGTGATATTCTTAGCCAGCATATAAATGTACAGCAAGATAAATCTCCTAATAGGAAAAAGAAAAGAGGACAGCAACAAAATTAATAAATATAATAAGATATGATAATATTATTTGGGAATCAGAAAGGCGGTTGTGGTAAAACGACTAATTGCATACAATTTGCCAACTATCTAGTAGAAAAAGGAAAAGAAGTTCTAGTATTGGATTTAGATTTTCAGCGTTCATTATCGGATAGAAGAAAAGAAGATATTGCGACCTATGATAATGAACCTAAATATGAGGTTATACAAACCGATATATCTAATGTTGCTAAAATTATTAGTGATTTTACTAAGGTTGAGCAAGGAAATCTATTAATAGATTTGCCTGGTAAGATTGATGATGATGCTCTGGGAACTATTCTTAAAGCTGCGGATATAATAATATGCCCATTTAAATACGATAAATTTACAATGGATAGTACAGGTTTTTTTATCCAAGTGTTACAGTATTTAAATGTAAAAGCCAAAATATTCTTTTTACCTAACAATATGAGAGCTGCGGTAAGATATGAAACAAAAGAACAGGTAGTTGATATTCTTAAGCAAGTTGGTTTTGTTACAGATGAAATACCAGCTTCTGTTGCTATGGAACGTATAAATACATTAACAATTAGTAATGAGTGTATTGATAAGGTGAAGAATGCTTATGATTATATCATTCAAGAAGGAGCAATAAAATAAAATATTCTTTTAATAGATATTTGTTATAAAGTTATTTATTTATTGTATATATTTGCACATGGCTGATAAATTAAGGAAAAAGCAAAATGAAGGTATTTCTAGTGTTCTGGAAATAGCTAAAATGATAAGAGGTGAAGAATTGCATGGGAGTAGTATAAATGAAGCTCCTATTCAAGAAGCTAAATATGAAGTTGAAGAGGAGAAAGAACCACTTCATGTAGAAATGGAAACAACTTCTTCGGAAGTTTTTAATTTTAATGGCTCTAGTGAAATGGATTTGACGGACTTATTAGAGTACATTAAAGGAAAAATTATAATTGCAAGGAAGTTTTATATGTTGATACAGATGTAAAAGAGGTGTTTGGGTTGCTCAAAGCTAAAGCCAAAATACCTATTTCATCTTTAGTTTCGTTTATTTTGGAAGATTGGTTAACTAAACACCGTAGCGACATAAGTTCTTTGATTAAGCAAAAAAGAACCGTTTTCTTTAGTACAGAAAAGGGTCGTTTTGTGAAACATGAAACAAAAGATTTGAATTAGCCTAGTTGATAGAAGCTTCTTTTCTTTTGTTGCTTTTATGGTATCAATTTTTGCGGCCGGCTTCCAACTGTTTTTGTATTTGGTATCAAAAGGTCGTTCTACAGAACGTATCGAGTGTGATAATTCGGTATCATTTCATCATGCTATATTCGCCCATCAGTGCCGGAACCCCAAAAGAATAGGTATCAGGTTCTTTAAAGTAATATTGAAAAATAAAAGAGAGTATTTATACTCTCTTTTATTTTATTATATATTATGGCTGTAATAAATTGATGGCTTTTTGAAGATTCGCTTCTAGCTCTTTTTAGCGTTTGACATAGCATTTTCATAGTTTTTTCTGATTGTCTAATGATTTCTATTATTACAGAATTATAATTAGCTTTTGTGCTTCATCTTCTTCTGTATTAGAAATCAGATAAAACTTTTCACTGAATATTAAATCTATAAAAACATAGTTAGAATAAAAATTCAGCACTTGAAATAAAAGTTTTAGGCTGCCGCCTTTTCCTAATTCAAGATTTGAAATTGCATTTTGTTTACAGTTTAGCTGTTCAGCTAATTGAGCTTGGGAATATCCTACATGCTCTCGGATTTGTTTTAACCTTGTACCTAAAACTGGCAATGTAATGTTATACATATTGTTCTATTACTGTTTCTACTTCGTCGTATATTCTCTTAAAGTTCTTTTGCAGTAATTTCTCTCTATTATCTGCTGTTCCAAAGTTATATACTTTTGGCAGTTCTTTATAGGCTTCTTCTTCTTTCTTAATTTTTTAAATCTAAATTGGTTTTGCAATGGTACGTTGCTGTTGGAAAATTATCTTCTTGTCCGAAATCTAATGCAACTTGCCCAACTAATGTACCAGCCTGTAATGAAGAAATTTTGGATGCCGGGATAACAAAATCCATTTGTTCATTCATATTAATTGTTGTTTCGTTTCTTCTGATGGTAACACCTTCTTTTACTTGTTTAACTTTTCCAAATAGTTTTTGTAGCCAATCTAGAGTTTCAGGAGCTTTTGCTTGCCCGGATAGAGTGTTACCTATAATTGAGGTAATAGTTTTTGCAGTAGCTTTGCCGTATTGTTCTTCTAATTGCGGTAGTTCTTGTAACCCCAAACAAATTGAAACCTTATTACTACGTGCAGTAGAAAGTAGTGTTGCGAGTTGATAAAAATATAATGTGGGACATTCATCTACTATGATTGAAGTAGGATAGTTACCTTTTGTATTGACTAGTCTAGTTAATCGGTTAATGATAAGTGCATTTAAAGCACTATTCATACTTTGCGTTTTAGGATTGTTTGCTATGATGAGATAACTTGGGTCCGTTTTATCTGATACTTTTAAATTGAAATCATTGCCACTAAATACCCAAAAAGATTCTTTAGTGGCCAGCCTTGATAACTGTACTTTTAGACTTGCCATCTGTCCTTCTAATTGGTCCACTGCTCCTGATTTATACGCAGCTTCAAATGGGGAAACTAGTGACTTTAATTCAGGTTCGGAAAAAAGAACTTTAAATAGTACATCATATTCTTGATTAAGGAAAGCTAGTACATGCGGTAAATCTGAATATTTGCCATTCTCGTATCTAGACCAAAAATAAATAGAAGCTGCTAACAAGTTTACTGCTGATGTTTTAAAAAAATCGCTATTACCTCCGCTTCCTTTATCTCCTTTTTGTAAACTCTCATATAATGCTTCTGCAGTTTCTGTTGCATCTGCTAGGATTTCTATATATTCTCGTTTCAATGGATTTATTCTTCTACTATATTCAATATCAGAAAAATTAATGACATTGAACTTGAAATTATTTGGTATTTTCCCTAATTGCTTATTCTTTTGATAATTATAATATGCAATTTTGGCAAGTTCAGGAAATTTGAAGTCGTAAACAACTTCTGCAAATCCTTTAGCTGAATGCTGTCTTATAAAAGAATTTATAACAGAAAAAGATTTACCACTTCCGGGCGTTCCTATTACAAAAGTTCCACGAAAACAGTTACATATATTCAGCCATCCATTATGCCACTTTCTATTGTAGAAAAACTTCATCGGAATATTGACAGAGTATTCTGTTTCTACCTTGTTTTTAGATTGTTCAAAACTTTCATTCTCTATATTAAATCTATCTTTCATAAAGTTTGATTTAATACGTTTGGAAATGTTATCTAGAGCTGAATTTATTAATATAGCTCCAATTATTGATAGTATAATGTAAGCTATATTATACCATTCTAAACCATTTTCTCCTTTTTCTTTAAAGAAAAGAAAGCATACACTTCCAAAGAACATAATGAATCCAAAAATTAAAGGAAAAATGATTTGTTTAGTTGGGTCTAATTCTAAATCCTTTTTTGAACGTGTTCCAATACAAGTAACCATTATAATAAAGAATGTAAATAACTTGCTATAAAGAATATTAGAATAGATAGGTATTTTTGCCAACTTTGATAAAAAAGGTGTAATATTTTCACTAAAGGGAAAATGAACAAATAGTAGAATCTCTATGCAAACTGTTATATAAATGAATGCTTGCATGAATCCATAAAGCTTTGCAATTCTTTACTTTCTTCCATGACTTAATCGGGTATTTTAACTTTTCAGGTTCCTCACATTGAAAAGCCTTGAAATCTTCTATAGCTAATTTCAAGTCTTCTAAAAAATGCTATTGCAACCTTTTTCTACTGCTATCTGGTAATATGCTTCCATCGTTTGGACGGAACAAATATCTGTTCCGCATATTACGAAAGCCGGAATGTCTTCTAATAGACATTTGTGTAATAATCTTTTGGTCTTTCATCTTATTAATTCAAATGAAAATACCACTCTTTTATGTCATAAGAGTGGTATTGTTTTTTTTTTGGTATCATATTAATGTTCTCTTATCGTCCATGCCGGGCAGAACCCGGAAAAGTACGGTATCAAATTCCTTCCCGGTTTCTCTCCAGTACTGGTGGAAAAGGTATCAGTTCTACTGATACTTTTCCTGTCCGAAGATATATTGAACCACTGCATAATTTTCACCACTGTCAGACTTATGCAGCTTATCATCAATAAACATTTTTACTTCTACTTTCTTTGGTAACTGTAAATTTTCAAGGTTTTCTTTATCTCTAGGTACAGGGTAGGCAGATAGCCATAAATATGTTCCTTGTTTGGCTTCTTGTTCAAATGTAAATGGACTTTCTACAACAATTTCTTTTGCTGCTTTTTCTGGGCTTTCAGAAGAAAAATCTACTCCTACGGTATAGAGTACTAAGAGTTTGAAATTTTCTGGATCACTAACAGTGGCTTCATAACGTACTTTTCCTGTATCTCCTGTAGGTGGAGTATCAGGGTCGTTGTTATCGTCTTTACTGCATCCAGATAACATAAGGCTTAAACCAATCATTACTAATGATAAATACTTTTTCATATTGTTTCCTTTAAATAGTTGATAATTCGATGTGCAAATATACAATAAATAAATGGCATGGCTACAGCGTTCATTTCTATTAAATCGTTGATAATTCAATATGTATCGTTCCATTTACAGCATTATATGATACTTCCTCAATATTGGTGAACCGTCTTATTGATTCTTTCCATTCTTCTGTTTGTGGATTGTGAGGATATTGTTCTTCTAATAGACCTATCAAATTATTTATTTGTTTGTCAGATAGATAAATTTTTCTCCAACCCTTGGAACTACAGGCAAATGGATTGGTATGGAAATATTATTCACGTCATCTATGGGAATATGGATGTTTATTTCTATCATAGCCATTTCATATTAAGTACATTTTTGGAAGGCTTGAATTTAACAACTTCCTTTTCTGGAACTTCTACAGGTTCTCCAGTTGCCGGATTTCTAGCTATCCGAGCTGGCTGAATAATTTTCTTGAAAGTGCCAAAATCTTTTATAGAAACATCTTTTTCTCTTAGATTTTGAGATAATTCTTTGAAAAAACTATCTATTATTTCTGCTACTTCTTTTGTTGGCTTATTTGCCTTTTCAGCAACCATTTTGATTAAATCAGTCTTATTCATTTGCATATCAATAATATTTAATTACTTAAATCACTTAAAACAATTGCAGGAATTATTTCTGTATAGTCTTCCGTATTTGGTCTATAATGTATTGATTCAACGAGATTGACGGATTGAATAACATCATATATCCATGCTCGGAAATTTCCTTCTAAATCATTCTCGCCATCATTGAATTTATTAAAATCACTTTTGGCTTCATCTGTCAGATATTCCAATAAATTTTGATAGGTAAATTCATTCTGAAACATTATAATGTGAGCTGAAATTTCTTCGCCTTCCCTTGGAAGGTGCGGAAAATTCCAATCAGCCTTTACACTCATTCCCCTCTCTATAAAATTCGGACTATAAATTATAAATTCTACTTTCATATTAGTTTTACTTTAAAATCATCGTTCAATACAAGTTTTCTTTCCATTGATTGCCCTTTTTTATCATGGAACCCGGTTAATACTGGGGTTTCTTTTTTCACAAAGCTCTATTGCTTCTTCGGGAGTTATAATACGTCCTGACATTTCACGCCAAATGACAAAATCACATTTTATGGATTCATCCCTATAATTGGAGCAATTATAGGCTTTTTTGTTTATATATAAGTTTCCTCCACACTTAGGACATGTGCATAGTGTGTTATCAAAGGTTGTATCTAAATTCTCTGTTAAAACTAACCGTGAAGAAAACTCATAGCCTTCTCTTGATTTAAATCCAGTCATAAAAGGTGTTTTCTTACCACTGGCAAGCATTTCTGCTGCTTCTAATGGTATTTCTCTTTGCGCAATAGTTTTGGGTATATAGAGGTTGCAAACTCTGTTGTTGTCCTTATCTTTTTTGCGAATACCCTTTACAAGCATATCCATTTAGTAAAATTTCAATTTCTCTACCACATACAGGGCATGGAGTTTCTAATATTTCATTCACGAAAGAAGGAACGACAACTCCATTTTCGATAGTTAAATATGCAGAAAAAGGAACTCCTTTTTTATTATGGAAGTCATGGAAGATATCTGTTTTCCCTATTGTTATTAATTGGGTGGCTATTTCTTCCGTAATCTCTTTTCCCCAATATGAATGATAGATGTTAAATGTACACTTGTCATTCATGTTTTTGAAGTAATTACAGGAATATCCTAAGCTACCTTTCATTATATGCCCTTTTTGACAAACAGGGCATAAGCCTAAATCTTTAATTGTGTCATTATCCATTTAATAGCCTCCTTTACTAATCCATTTAATACCGTTTAAAATATTATCTACTTTTTGTTTTCCACTATTTACATATTTAAATTGTCCGGGTGCAAGCGTTTTGAGTACTCCAGCCCTTTTAGCGGATTTCATCTGTCGGCATACAGCGTATGCAAGCCCGCGCATTCGTCTAAGTTCATTCACCACATGAATACATAAATCTATCCTTTGCTTATTATCCATAAGATTTTTTTCACCGCCTTGCAATGCGATATTGTTTATGTATATCATTAAATCCACACTCCTACTGATAAGTTCATACTCTGTTTTTGCAATTATGGTTAATAGCTTGGGGTCTCCAACGGCGTATTTAGCTGCTTCGGATTGATACTTTGCTATATCTCTAGCTAAGGTTGAAGCATAAATAATATCCTTTCCATTTTTCACAACTGCATTAACTGTAGAGAGATAGTTGTATGTCTTTTCCTGTAAGGATTGAATTTGACTCATTTTTGTTGAATTAAAATTTGAAAGTTACGGATTTTGGTTTCTTCACTTTGTATATCTTTCAGTACGTCTTGTTGCTGCTTATGGGAAACAGCGAGTGTTCCAATCATCATTGGATCAATAACGATAGATTGTGCCAGTCCTTTTATATTGCCCAACAGCAACATTAGGGAAAAAATAAAAGTACTCTTTTCATATTATCTGTTTGTAAATTCATATATTCCTTTTTCTTTTTTGTTCCTCTACCCTATTTCTAATGATTTGAATTATATCACTATTGGCTTTAAGACCATTCATCAGTAGTTCTGGTGTTGATTTATCGCCAGAATAGATATAGATATTAGTGTTATTTATTAAAGATTGGATAAAACTTTGCTTTTCTTCATAATCATATATCCGATATAATTCTATGTAGTTAATCCTTTTTGAAAGTACTCCCTGATATATTTTTATTTGCTCTCTGGTTATAATCCATCTTGTACAAAGTAACATTGAAATATATTTGTAGAAGATTATAAATATCAACAATACTAATATCGTTCCACTGATAAACTTTAATAATTCATGTTCTCTTATATATTTACTAAAAATGAGCACGAAAATCACTAATATGATTAAAAGGAAATTCTTCATTAGCCAATATCGGAATTTAGGCTTTAATATAATATCGTCAGAAGCTGTGTTTGTCCCATCATTCATAACTTAATACTTTTTTTTTGTTCATGTTGTTTCATTAGAATTTCATTGAAATCTTTTGCTTTTTCTGCTTTATGAGAAATCATAGGAGCTATTATTTTGCTCTTTTCTCTAAAACTTTCTAGTGAAACGTCATTTTTGTTAATAGTAAATTCCTATCTTTAGTCTTAAACAGCACATCATCTTTATTCTCTTTTATTGTTATTTCTGTATTACTAATGATTCCAGACACTTTAATGTCATACAAATTACCGTTTAAATCATTATCAAAACAGGTATGTACTTTAGCTTGTGGGTATCGCAATAAAGTGTTTTTTATTTGATTAACTGAAATGTACCCTCCTACACTACCAAAAACACTTTCTTCTAATTTGATTTTGTTAGCATTGAGTTGATAGAAACTCATCGCATCTAAAGCGGATTCTGCAAAATATATATGTTTTGCCATTTGGGGTGTGGGCAAAATCAGCAATCCAAAGCGAGTTACTTTTATCTCCTCCGGTTGCCATTCCTTTGAATCCATAGTTTCTTAATTCGTAATTTGTTATTTTGTTGTTTTTATCTGTTGGATTAATATAGGAAAACCTATATTATAATAATTGCCGTTTCCTTGTAAGTCTTTAACCCTTGTGATAAATGGGAGAAACTTTTCTACGACTTGATGATTTATATTTCTTTCATGTGTGAGAAATCTTAAATCAGCGAGTGTAGTAGAAAATTCTTTATATCTATCTCTATCAAAAGATCTGTTTTCTGTTTTACAGCTTTGAATGCTTCATATTTAGGACTATAAGGCTCATTTGCGTAATGTCCTAAAATCATATTAACTCGCACAAACGTATTTTGATGTTGGAATTGTGGGAAGTCATTAATATGATTTTTGATGAACTGAATTAAATCTCCACCTTTATAATTCCTATCATAGTAGTGTTCTTGCACACTATGGGGATTCTTGATGATGATTTCATCTAACTTGTTACCTGCTCCGTCTGCTAGTTTAAAAACAGGAGAAACCTTTCCTTTGCTAATGTCTTGTTTATATCCTAAATCTTCAAGTATTTGAATGATGGATATTTTAGCCTTATAATCGTCAAATGTTAGCATAATATTATAGTTTCATTGTTGGAGTATCATTATTTTTCCCGTAGGTTCTACCATATCCGAGAATAGATGCTTCTTGCTTCGCTGTTGCTTTAATAGAACTATCTATTTTATCCATCTGGGTAGATATTTGTTCTCCGACAGTTTGTTTAGTAGCTTCCCTAGAGCTGGAATATGTTTTTTCTACTTCCTTGTAAGAAGCATAATCTTTAGAAAGTTTATGTTTCTCTAAAAAGGCAGCCATTTCGGTGGGTTTATCTTTAAAAATTTCATCAATCCCTTTAGCTCCTTTTTGGGCTACAAACTCTAATCTTTCTTTATCAGATATATATCTTTCTTTCCCTATTGTTTGTTCTTTCTTTTCAGTCGCTTTAATTTCTATAGTATTTGCATCTTTGATTGATAATCCATTTCTGGCATTCAAATCTAGTTTTACTTTTGCAGCTTTGTTTAGTTCCTCGTTTACAATGGTAATTTCTTTTCCATTTTTGAGATTTTCTTGCTGCATAGGAGTAAGCTCTATTCCTCCAAGTTTTTGGGGAATATGAATGTCTTTTGCTTTTATTGATACTATCTCATTAGTATCTTTGTCACGTTGGTGCAATGTTCTTTCTCCTTTTGAATTAGTCTTTACTACGACATTATCAGCTTTTAGGGCTTTTATTTCATCCTTAGTAAAGGATAAATCATTTTTTATTTCTTGTCGTTTAGGAATGAGTAAGATAGCAATCCCAGCGATTGGGTAAACTACAGTAATAGCTGCGATTGCTAGTTTTCTAGCATTGATACCATCAATTTTGATGCGTTTACCTTCTTCTTTGAAATCAATTTCGTTGGCTTTTAATTTAGATTTATTTTCAGGTGTATTCTCGGCTGTTATATATTTAAGAGTTGTTGCTTTCCCTTCAAAATGGAGTTTTCCATTTTCTGTTTTATAAGACACTTTTTCATTGTCTAGAAGTGTTCTATTACCGGGAGTATCTTCAATGGAAAAATTTAGCATACCTGTTTTTTTCCCATTTTTGATGTTTGCAATATCTTCGGGGCTTAAATTTTCCGGTTTAACTCCTACTTCATTAAACTTGTTCCAGTCTATATCAACATATGAACCTTTACCATCTAGGGTTTGGTTTTGTTCATAAGCATATCGGTAAAGATCTTCTCCTTTATATGCAATTTTATTTTCAAGGTCTATGACTGTAAATCCGTCTTTATATCCTTCATTCTTATTAGTACCTTTTTTTATATCATCCCATTTTATAATTGCAACATTGTGGTTTTCTCGTAAATGTTGGCTATATTCTTGGAAATTATTGCTAGCTTGTTCTTTATCAAAGAAACTGATTATTCTTTCTTTAGATTGCTCTAATAAGGATTCTCTATTATCTCCTAAATTGCCAAGTTTAAGCGTATTCAGTGGGTAAGTGTATGTTTCATTACCTTTGGAAAAGGTAATATCACCATTTCGATATTCTTCTGAATATCCAAGAACTGCTGCTATGGCTCGGAATTGTCCGGCATTTTCATAACTATATTGCAGAGCTTCAAAACTTTTCTTTTCTTCCATTTTATAATTTGAATTTATGTTCTACTTTAGATTGCGATTCATTTCCAAGTGCTGTTTTTTGTCCTTTCATGTATTCTATATATTCATTTCTGTTTTTATCAGTATGAATAGTTCCTATAATTTGTGGGTTATGCCGGTCATAAGCTATTTTCTGTTGCTGCTCGAAGTCTAGGAATTTTATTCCTCTTGGATTATTTAAATCTAATCTTATGGCAATTTTTTCTTTGTCAACATTCAAAATTAATTCCTTGCCTGATTTTAGAGTTTCCTTTTGTTGCTTATCCAGCTCAACACCTTTTATGTTTGAAGGTATTGAAATACTTTTGATTTTTGTTTTAAGCAATTCGTTTGTTTCAGGGTCTAATTGTACGAGATATTTTTCATTGTTAATAGTTTTTGTTATTATCTCGTTATCTTGAAGTCGTTCTAACTCCTTTGGTTTAAGGTTTATATCATTCATTATTTCTGGTCTGACTGGATGAATTTTAACGCCAGCATTGTTGCTGTCTTTCCAGTACAAACTTATTTTTCCTTTTATACTTATTTCTTCTCCATTATTATCGTGAAAAGAAAGGTCTAGTAAACTGGTTCTCTTTCCAGATAATAGAGCTGTGATATTTGCCTTATCCAAAGACCATATCTGTTTTTTTGATATTCCTATTAGTTCTAATTCTTTATATGGAATATCATTTTCATTAAAAATAGCTTGCTTTTTATCCATGTAATGTATATTTTTGCCCAAAAGTAATAAAAATATCAATATGAAGAATAAAATAACTGTATTTTTTTGCTTGTTCATTGTTTTTTTCAGTGAATGGCTACTGCCAGTTTAATACGGTATTACAGAAAAAGGATATTCCTAAAGCGGAACCAGTATTAGCAACGACAGAAAATAAATTGATAGAAGAAAAAGAAAAGGCTGTTGTTGTCAATGATGCTTTGACTACAGAACGGCTTGCATACTGGAAGCAAAGAAGGTATTTATCTTTGCCCATTGATTCAATGGTGATAACTTCCCATTATGGTAAAAGGAAAGACCCATTTACTGGAAAAATAGCAAATCATAGAGGGATAGACCTTAAAGGTAACAACGACTATGTTTATTCGATAATGCCAGGAATGGTTGTAAAAACAGGAAAAAATAAAGGGTTGGGAAATTATGTAGAAGTGCGCCATGGTGATTTTACCTCTATTTATGGGCATTTATACAATGTGCTTGTAAATGCGAGACAAGCTGTTGAAGCTGGGCAACCAATAGGAATTAGTGGAAGTACCGGGCGCAGCACAGGAGAACACTTACATTTTCAAATGGAATACAAAGATAAGACAATAGACCCAAAGCCAATTCTTGATTATATTAATGAGGTAATCAGAACTGTTAAAGGACAAATTTCACAACAAATAGATAATGAGCTAAGACGCAAATAGTTCTCAAAAGAGGATTGGAAAAGCCAGTCCTCTCTTTTGGAAGAATCAGAAGAAACCTTTTTAATCCTTTTTCTTGTCTTTGAACTTTTTCTAGTGAAGATTGAAGTTGTGACAGAGCTTCTTTCATTCCTTTTTTTACTTCAGGATTCGTTACGGATTCAATAAGCTCTTTTCCTCTTTGAATGTTAGTGTTAAGTATTTCTTTATTCTTCATCTGTTTTGAACGACTTTCATCTATAAAAATAGATGGCATACTTTTGCAACTCCATTCACCATTTACTAGATTGAAATCTTTAATTCTTTCTTTCGCTAAGTAGGTGTGGATAGAAATCTTATCTACAGCCTTATCACTGTATAATTGATTTGCAGATTTCATTAGTCCATTTACGGCTTTGTTATGTGAATCAATATCGGCTAATCGTCCTTGTCCTTTACTTAGTACTTCTTCTTGATACCTGTTGTAAAGTCCTAGTTGGGTAAACTCCTTGGGGGCTGCAATAATATATGCTTCAACTCTAAATCCTGCATCTTTAAATTTTTGTGCTGTCTTTAAAGGTACATCTGGATTTCTCATAGTTCCTTCTATAATAATATTGCATTTCCGTTTAATGGCTTCTTCTATTAGTTTTTCTGTAAAAACGCTAGAAAAAATCTGGGTTTCAATGGGGTATTTAATAGGGTCTTTTATTAGTTCCTTATTGGGGTGAAACTGTCTGTAAAGGTCACCATTAACAGTGAGAAAATCTAAGTTAGGATGGTCTTTCTTTGCAACATTTATAAGAGTGCTTTTTCCGCAAGCTGGTTGTCCACCTAAGATTATAGCAATAGGCTTTTGTGATGATATATTGATGTCCTCAAATAAGCCATCTTTTTTTTGTTCAAAGATGGCTTCTACTTCATAGCGTTGCATAATATGCTTTCAATTTAGGTGCGTAATAGTTTTGTATCTTATCCATGACTGATAAGCGCACATTTTCAGAAACTTCAAACTGCAACAATCCATTTGCTATTTTTTCTTCTGTGTTGAGAACAGAAAGTTCTTTTTGCAGTATTTTTTCTGTTTTCATCCTTCTCTTCTGATATTTCATCTATCTTCATCATGCGGAGTGTCCCGATAATGTCGAGCGCAACATCCAAGCTCATTTCTTTATTCATGGTTCATTATAGTTTTATGATTTATACTTCAATAGATTCTGTGAATTTTAATAATGGAATAACTTTCACTGTATGAAATGAAAGTTGGTTAAAAAGCTTATGGGTCTTTAGCATTTCAATCGCTGCATCAGCCGTAACAACACCTTGTTCATAAAGCCGGATTGTTGCATATAACTGGTCATTGGCAACGGGTCCCATTATTAAATCATAGCTGTTTTTTCCTTTTCCTCTGCGGTTATTAACTACAAACTCCAGCCACTCTTTTGTAGCCCCATCAAATCGAAGGACTGAAAACTCTCTATCAAGAATATTATCGGGGACTTCATAAACTGAAACGACCGCTTTTTTACCATGTTCCCGATTTCTTTTGAGTATTGCCCACTTCTTAGCCTGTTCAAAATTAGTTGTCGTATAGAATCCTTTTCCAAAGTCAGTAGCTTTACGCCCTTTCTGTATATTAGGGATTTGACGGTAACTGTTGAGCCGTGATATAGTTTCATGCCTTTTATTGATATAAGTTATTATAGTATCTAATATATACTCTGTATCTTGTGTGTGCAGCATTTCAAAATTTTCATATAGAAATTCAAAAACGCCATGATTGGAAAACAGCAAAAGAGTTTCTTTAGCACTTATATTTTTAGTTTCCTGTAATTTTCAGCACAAAACATTTGAAAAAGCAATATCTTTGGATTGTCCTTTTGTACTTTCTTCTGTTCTGTTTTCTCTTTTTCTAATGCTTCATAAAGTGATAATGTACTTGAATACCATAGTTTTGTATTCTCGTCCAATAATGCCTTGTACAAATTGGAAGAATATATATAGTATAACGCATCTTCTAAAGGTAGCGTTTTTCTTTTCATGACTGTATCAACCAATTCTCTCATAACAAATGGGAGCATAGCCGAACCAAGTTCATTTTGATATGTTTGATTAGTTTCCATAACTATTTATTTTCTAATTTTATATAGCTATCTTGCTGATGTCTTTAGCAAAGATAGAGAAAAAACAATCATCATAGACCTATTGTATTGATTAGTTTGTAAATAGGTTCTTTGTATTTCTTTAGATTTTTAATTTGTATAACATACTTATTAATTCCTAACTCATTAAAGATTTCTGCGTACATTTTTATTATGGATTTTCTGTAGTAGATGGTTAATCCTACTATTGCAATGCAAATAAAAATCAAATAGACTCGCATAGATTGCTAATACAAAATTCCACCCATAGCCCATAAAAAGCTACTTAAAAGAAATCTTAAGATATTCATAATTTTGTTTGCTGTTCTTTATACTGGCAGCCAAACCAGCTTTAAAGGTTTGTTTATCTCTTTATTTTCAATACTCAAAGATAGTGATTTTCTATAAATGTCGCAAATAATAGGACAATTATTTTTGTTAAAAATAGTTTTAGGTTTATAGACTGCCGAAGTTTTATTTTTCCCTAAAGTTTTTGGTATCATAATAATGTTCTCTTATCGTCCATGCCGGGCAGAACCCGGAAAAGTACGGTATCAAATACCTTCCCGGTTTCTCTCCAGTGCAGGCAGAAAAGGTATCAATTAGATGCAATCCTTTTGCTGATGGGCGATAGTTCCTGAATGGTGTCGGTATCGTTTCTTTTATGATGCAGCCGTTTTTCTGTATTCAGATATAGAGAGAAACGACACAAAGAACTTTAGGGAAAAGAAGATTCTTCGTGTTGCTCTTTCTGGAAGTGGAGTATATTAATCATATATTATATGTTTATAGGTTCATATATTATATATTCATATATTATTTATATATAGTGTTTTCTCTTTGTTCTTTTTCCCTATAGTTTTATGGTATCAATTTTTTGTGTCCGGCTTCCGGCAGCTTTTTGTATTTGGTATCAAAAAGGCGTTCTTCAGAACATATCGAGCATGATAATTCGGTATCATTTCATCATGCCATGTTTGCCCATCAGTGCCGGAACTCCGAAAAGTACGGTATCAATTTCTTTCCAGACTATAAAACAAAGACCGAGAGTTTAACCTCCCGGTCTTTGTTAATAGAAATCTCTCTTTTTAATATTCATCATTTGTGATAAATATTTCTACTCTCCTATTTTTAGCACGTCCAGCTTCACTTGTATTGTCTGCAATGGGTTCGCTATATCCTTTTCCATCTTCTGTTATGTTGTTTGTTTCTATACCAGCGGTTCTAAGGTAATTTCCTACTGCTGCTGCTCTATTTTTAGAAAGTATGATATTGTATTGTTTTTCTCCTATATTGTCAGTATGCCCAATTATTTTAATCTTAGTATTGGGTATTTCAGTAATGATATTACATAAGTCAGAAAGCATTTTTTGAGCTTCTTCATTTAATTCATATGAATCAAATTTGAATAGGATTTCACTTTGAGCTGTTGCTTTAAACTGTTCTTTTCCATTTTTATCTTTATAGCTGGAGATTGATAAGCCATCAATAGCTTTTAGTTTATTTCTTCTAGCTTCTATCTTTTCTTGGATAGCTTTATCTCTTTCTTCTTTAACTAATTTTGCACTTCCACCAACTATTGAAGCGGTTGAATAGTTACTATTATTTTCTATCATGTCTTTTTCTTTGTCGCTTAGTTCAGCGTTACTGAAAGTTATCATATGCGTTGAAGTACATGCGGTAAAAAATGTAACAACGAAGGCTGCTAGTATAATTATTTTCTTTTTCATGATTATCTTATTGCTATAATAGGTCTGATTTTAAATGAATTTCTTTTGCTTGTACTGGTTGCTCTTCCTTTTGTTAATGAAGAAATTAGTGCAAACACTTTAGGAGTATCTTTTCCTGCTCCATCTTCTGTAGAACTCCAGTACCAACCATCAAAGTGCGTTCCTCCAATGATTGAGAAAGAAGAATATACCTTTTCAAGATTATTAGAGATTGCTTTGTTTTGTGCGATAGAGCCAATAAACCAACCTGTAACACCTTTTGGTGCGTATTCTATAGCTTTTGAGCTGCTGGATAAGCTAAACTATCTTTTATAGCAAAGTTCATTATTGCGGCAGTATTAGCTGCTCCATCAAAGCTGTTTTCATCTTCCGAAACATTAGCTATATCCTCGTCTGTATCTATTAAAGGATTTTCTTCTAAATCTTCTAATGAAACGGCATAAGCGGTTTCTTTTATATCAGGATTATTCCCATCATTACACCAAAATACAACTCCAATGGCTTCTTTTTCATTGGGTGAAAAAAGTGAGGATGCACTATACTTCCATCACTACATAAGATACTACCCGGCTGTAATGATGTGTCTATAATATCTTCGTGTTTTGTACATGATGATATTACCCCTATAATGGATAATAGAATTATATATATTTTTTTCATACTTAATTATTTATTGGAAATTTGACACCTACTAATAATCCATTTCGGAAATGGTCACGTGTCCAAAAGACAAAATCATTTTTTTGCATTACAAAGACTTGCATTCCATTTCTAAATGAATAGCTATATTCTAAACCTATATCAATGGAAGCCTGAAACCCTTTTCTGTTAGCTCCTAAATCTGCTCCAAACCGCCATCTTAAATTACTGTTTTTGCCTCGTGAGATTGTAGGTTTATATGCTGCACCTATGCCGAATGTTTTATAGCTCCAGAAACTATCAGAGCATACCTTATTACATACCGGGCATTTATCATATGCTGTAGCTAAATCAATATATAGTTCATAAGCATTGTGATATTTACCTTCAAACTCCAGCCCTACAACTGCATTGACGGTATTTTTCCATTGCCAACCTCCTGAAATATTAAAAACTTATCACCATCACCAGCCATTGACTTTAGGGAAAAAAATAAGGTGATAACAAGAAATGCTATTCTTTTCATAATCGTAAAATTTTATTCAGTAAAAGCATCTGCATGAAGAATGTCTGCATAATCAATTCTTAATGTTATAGTACGTCCTGAAATCTGTTTTTCAGATATTTCTATGGTAAGGACTTTTTCGTCTGGAAAAGTAAATTTTTCAAATACAAAAATATTCCGATAATTTTTCTTGAAAACAAGATTCTTATTAACTTGCATCAATGGAAGTATTTCTATAGATTGAAAATTAGTAGCCTTTGTTTGTTTTTATCTTCGATTTTAAAGCGTATTTGGTCTATATCATATCGTATTTTTGTTTTATTAATCATAGAAATATCAATAAAGAAATACTTGTCTAATGTGTAGATATTGTTTAGCACAATTTTCATTAGGTTACTTGTGCTGGAAACATCATAGAATTTATTTTTTGAAATAAACATTCTATGTGCGTAATCATACATTTGTGCTTTGGTTAAATTCACTTCTGGATTCATATAGCTACGTAAATCAGCATAAGGGATATTAAAGCGAGTGTATGCTTTCGCTAAGTCGCTACTATATACTAACATATATTGTACAAAAAATCTTTCTGTAACAATGGTGATAACTCCACTGGCTCCTTCTTTTGTGGGCTTTATTCTAAGAGAGTTACCAGTAGGAATATCGCCAACAATATCATTGACCGATATATCAACGTATTTTATATCTTCCATTGCTATAAAATGCGTTGAAACATCTTTGTTGATGTATATAACCTTTAGTTCTTCTGGGTTCTCACCTGCAAGCTCGATATTTTCTCCAATAGGGGTGTTCTGTGCATTTCCTGTAATAACAGAAACCATTGTGCATAATGCAATAAAAATCTTTCTCATATTATTGTTCTTTATCTTTGTTATTTACTAAAAAAACTTGTGTATTATATTTTAATTTGGCTTTGTTTTTTTTGATGTTTTTAGAAAGAGCTTGGGTTGTACTACGGTAAACATCTTGTAAAGCACCTAAAGCAAACTGTTCTACTCCTTCTGATTGACTATTCATTTGTATTGTTTGGCTACCTATTTGCGACCCAACATCTTTACTTAAATCTCTAAAAGCTGATGAAGGAACAAAGAAGCCTTCTTGTCCGTCATTATCATATACAGATAAATCTACTTTCATTTGTTTACCATCAACCATTATAGAGGAAATATTAATGTGTACTCTTTGAGCCTTAAAGCCAGATACATTCCCATATAGGTAAGTTCCTTTAGTTAAAAGAGCGTCATTAATCATTATATCATCTAGAAGCCGTATGCGTACTCGGCTGCCATCTGTTACTTTTAAAGTTTCATCTAATATGGCTGTGATTAGTGAAGTTTTTGTTCTTTCCTACAGTATTGAAATATACTTCTGCGGGATTTTTCGCTTTTACAACTTCTATAGCCTTTTCTTTTGGCTTTTCATCTTGTTTTTTGAGGTGTTCTAGGACGTGGATTTTGCAATGAATCTATATAAGCCATTTGCATTTTAAACAGTTCCATTTCTTCTTGCATCTTGGATTTTTCAGGGGCTTTCCTTGTTTCTGTTTGACTTGATTCATCTATAGTAGGAAGCCCTTTGATTTGTTGCTCCAATTCCTTTTCTCGGATTTTAGAAGCCTGATTTAAACTGTCAATTTGCCTTATTTCATCATTGGAGTAAAGAGAACCATAACTTTCTATTTCACTAACTTCTTCTTCTTTATCTATGGTTTGTATGGATGAATAATCAGAAGATTTTTTGAAAGCTCCTTTAAGTGATTCAAATTTACTTTTTATCTCTCTTTTCTAAATTAGCATCAGGAATATCAAGATTTAATTCTTCCGTTTCTACTAATGTAGTTTCCTCTGCTGGGGCAGAGTTTACCATATCCTTAATTAACCATCCTATTCCTAGAATAAAAGGTAGGATGAGTATAGGAATGATGTACTTGGGCTTTTAATATCAATCTGTTTCATACGCTATTTATTTAATTTATTATATAAATCTTTTATTCGCAAAGTGTCTTCTGGAGTTAATTTCCCATTCTTTCTTAGTTCATTAATTTCATTTTGCATTTTAATTACTTCTAACAAATCGCCAACTCCTATTTGTTTTTTTTGTAGGCGGCTGTCAATGCTAATTTGTCTTTTGTTCTTTTCTTCGTTGAAAACTTGCATTGCTTTTCTCGATGGACGCATTACTATTGATAGAAATGTAACTAAAGAAAGAAATGAAATCGTAATTCCAAACATTACTTTGTGGTGTATGTCTGCCCATGCTAATAAGCGTTCACAAGCGTTATTAACTCCGAATCTTTGAAATATTTTAGTAAGAAGAATAACTGTAGCTTGTTCGGCTTTAGTCTTGATCTTTTCTTTTCTATCATTCTTTTTATGTTTAAACAGTTTCATTAGAAATTCTTTTTTACTTTATAATCTAGGTCTTTATTGAGTATCGTTTTCCAATCTGTGATAATAAGCCCATGAGGATTATTTTCAGTACGTGGAATTTGTCTTAATTTCCCTGTAGTTACAAGTTGCCTTTTAGAATGGATGTTTCTCGTTCTATACGTTGGATGCCATAGTATTTAAAAGATAGGTTGTTCATATCTATCTTAATACTATCTGTCATGATTGTTACAGTTGCAGAACTTGCTAAAATAGTGTTGAAATATCCTTTTTCTTTTAAGTTGTTATATTGTTTTAATCCACTATCATCAATTAGATACATGGCTTTTTCCATGTTGTATTTTATAAATTCATCGTCTGGTGGTAATGTGAAAAATAAAGTGTGGAATAGATTTATGTGGCTTTTACATTCTACTTCAAGTTGACTTCTGTACCTGTTTGTTTCACTAATACAGGTACATCATTATCCAAGACATATATTTTCTTTCTTTCCGCTTTTACTAAAGAGAAACAAAAAGCTAGTACCATACCGGAAATAACTATACTAGTTGCAAAACAGCCAATAGATAAAATTCCGGCTAGTTTAATTTTATTTTCTAAGTTTTTAATAATCATGATTACGTGTGTTTAAAAGTTTATGAATTTTTTTACATCGCTGCACTTGCTCCACCTGTAGCCGGAGCTGCTATGGCTTTGGTTGCAATTGCTGCTCCTCCAACCATACCTCCTACCGCTTGCCCTACTCCAGTTGTACTTACAATCCATGTAGAAACAAAAGGTATTGTAAGCATGGAAAATGCTCCAAGTAATGCTGTGAGAAGGAAGCTATTGACACCTCCGGAAGTCATTCCGACATACATAACAAATGCAGCTTCATTTCTAAGCGCATATTCTAAAATTTCAATTTCTCTTTCTATCCCATATTGCATTACTACTAAGGAAATTGATAGTACTATATATGCAATACATGAATATAAACTAACACTGACAAAACGAGCAATCCATTGTATATAAGCATCCCGAAATGCTGGTAAAACAGAGAATGCAAAAGCTAGTGGACCAAGGATAACTAGTATTCCTGTGAATATAATTTGTAGGAAAAAGACAAAATAGGTACATACTTGCCAAAACGTAACAACAATAAATTCAATGATATTAAACATTATCATTTTGGCCTTAGCGACTACATACACATATAATCCAGCTATCTTATCTCCAATAGCTGAAAAGTCTATGCTAAAATCATACCATTTTTTATCCTGAACTTCATTTTCGGCTCTTTCAACAAGAATTGAGGTATGTAATAATTCTACAGCAACGCTATCAATAAGTGCATACCTATTACGAGAGAGTAACTCTACTTCATCTAGCTGATTTGTAAACATTGCCTTACTTTGTGCTGTAAGTACTTCTCCGGGATAACTTATCAAGTTAATAAAAGGAATCCAGAACATAAGAACTAATCCTAGTGCGAATGGGCGCAATAATGGAATAATCTCTAATTTTTTGTCCCCACTCATCATTTTGAAACTTTCCACTCCAAAATATAGTAACATAAAGATTGCTGCTAATGCCTGTGCATCTGCTATGAACTCTCCAAATAGGACAGTTGTCTTATCTCTTAGTCCATCAAATAATTCAAATAAGTATTGATCTATTAATTCATTCATGGTTCATTATTGTTTTATTTATATTATTCAATCTTGTTATTAGTGAAAGAACCTCTATTAGCTCTTTATCAAAATCTAAATAGGCTTCTCTCTTTTTGGAGTTACTCATATGTGAATCATGGATTATCTCTATGTTCTTTTTTATTCTAGTAACTTCATCGGTTATAACTTTGATATGTTCTTTATTACCGTTAGTAGAAGAATATTCAACGAGCTTTTTGTTTATATCATTGAGAATATCATTTCTTCGATTCTTTGTTAAAGTGTACTGATAATCAATCGTTTTATCGCCAAATTTGAAAAGTTCCTGTTTATAAATGGTATCAACTTTAGAGCCTTCTTTTTCGGTTACGGATTTATTATATTTTACGACTGCCATCATTGGAACTTCTTGTAGCTGAAAGTTACGCCTATCCTGTTTCCCGTATTTGTCGTGTAATCCTAAACCGACTAAAGGAATTTTAATGCCTAAGACTTTTTTATACCATATCCAGTAATGATAGTATTCCGGTTGTAGCCGTACCCTATCCATAAACTCCATGTTATTAAGCACACTCCATTTTCCCTTATCCTTTACTGGCATTTGGGAAAAGACATTAGAAGTACCAATAATCAACATTAGGGAAAAAATAAAAGCACTCTTTTCATATTATCTTTTAGGTTTTACTTTATAATTCTGTAATAAATCATCAACTAATTTTGAACGATTGTCTTTGTATTTAAATACTCCCGGAGCTAATGTTTGTAATACTCCATTTCTTTTTGCTGTTCTCATTTGTCGGCATACAGAGTATGCAATACCTCTCATGTTTCTTAGTTCATTAATAACATACTTAAGCAAGTCTATTCTTTGCTTATTATCCATAAGGTTTACATCAGTCCCGACAATGGCGACCTGATAAATGTATTGTGTCAAATCCGCAGTACGATTAACTAATTCTAATTGTGTTTTTGCTGACACCAATAATAAAGCCGGGTCACCTACAGCAAGTTCAACCATTTGTTTTTGATATTTTCCAATATCTGCTGCAATATCAGTGCAGTAGATAATATCTTTTCCTGTTTTTATGATGGCTTCTACAGATTTTAGGCTATTGTAAAATTTGCTTTGGAAAAATTCAATCTGAACCATTTTTTCACTGATTTGCTTTTGTATAAGGCTTATTTGAGTTTCATTATCTTTCACTTTAGAGAAAGAAGTATGTTGCACCTTATGATTAGCTATAAGTGTTTCCATGCAGGTTATATCCAATACTGCCTTTTGCGAATATGCAAATTGGGTTAAAGTGGATGCTACCACTAAAATAAATAGGATCTTTGTCATGACATTTATCTTTAACGGTTTGTAAGCCATTTGTATTTATCTGGGATATACTTATATAATGGCTGTTGCCCTATGATGTTAAGTATATCTTTTAAGTTTCCTTCATCGGAGTGATACCCTAGTACCTTATTGACTTGTAAAACCCAATCCGTATTTTTTAATTTGGAAGCTTTTAGGTCTATTATAAAATTATCCAACCCTGTTTGAAAACTATCGTAAATGATATGATAATATCCAACAGCATCTTTCTCGATTCTTTCTGTAGTAAATGTAAAATATTCGTGTAAAGAAACCTCTACTCCAAATACATTACCATAGTTACCTCTTTTTATAAAAACTTCGTTGAACCGATTTCGATTTTCCTTATTGGGAAGTTGATTGATAGTAAATATTTGTTTTTGATTTACTTCCGTTAAGGATAAAAGATTGGCGATTTCTTGATATTTGTCTATAAATTTACTTTGGTCTAACAGACATATAATATCAGAGTTGCTGATAATAGAGTTTTTGACTACTGGATTACTAATTATGTCTTCCAGTTCCTGAGTAACAACCATTGCCATACCCCAAAATTTGCGTACTGTTTTATACAAATAGAGTATGTATCCTGCCATCATAGGGCTGGCTATGGCCTTCCAAGCTTCTTCAATTATTAATGCCTTTCTGTTCTTTTTTAATCGCATTTTTTGGATAAAAACGTCCATAATAATTAAGGTAACTATTGGGAATAGTTCAGGGTCATCTTTAATCGCATCAATTTCAAAAACTATAAAGGGTTCTTCAAAGAGGGAAGTATCAAAATCTTCATTAAGAGTTTTTTCTAACTGTCCTCCTTTGTAGAATTTTTTTAGTAGAAACTTATAGTTAGTAATGTCAAAATCAATCTTGTTCTCTTTGCAAATGATAGGTATAATGCGTAGAGAAAATTCATAGAATGAGTTAAAAGATAAACTTTCAACTTTTATTTCTTTCAGTATATCTTCTTTCTTTTGGATGCGTCTTTCTATGACAGAAAGCAATCTGGTTTCAGGATTATCAAGCTCTTGGCGTGTGAAGCCTTTTCAATGAGAATGTTTTGTATCGCTCTTTCTGCGTTAGTTTTTTCTCCACCTTCTCCTTTTTCTACCAATTGTTGCAATTTATCTATTTTTTCAGAAAGTATCTTACGTTCTTCTTTTTCCCTTTCGTTTTCAAATTCTTCTGCGTTGACTTGAAATTCAAGTAGCAAATTTTCACGTATGGCTTCTTTTTCTGCATCTGAATAGCCGTTGAAAGGATGAAAGTAGAATGAATAGTATTTTTCTATGGTAATATCCATAATTTCTTCTTCTTGCTTTTTGACCTCACCATTTGCACCTTTCCATATCAGGAAAATTAATGATTTAAGAAAGTTTTTCTTTTCTACATTATACTCTTCTTCAGTAATTCGGAAAGGATTCATAGATATAGGCTTGCTTTCAGAATAAGTAATGTATTTGCCATGATAGTATTCGCACATTCCTGAATAACTATGCCCTGTATCTACCAATACAATATCAGTGTTATCTAAAACCCATTGTCTTACTTTGGAGTTGACATAGAAAGACTTACCAGAACCACTTGGACCTAAAACAAAGAAGTTGGAGTTATTTGTATATTTTTTCTCACCTTCTTTCCCGGACATATCTATTCCAACAGGCAATCCTTGTCTGTCTGTAAAATAAGTAAGAAAAGGGCTGTTTTCTGTTACTTGTAATTTTTCCTTAAACAAAAGACAAATTGCAGCATCGGAAGTTGTTAGAAATTTGTCATAACTGTTTAGGTTGATTGCGTTTCCTGGCAGTGCACATTCGAATAATTCTAATTGGTTGAAGCATTGTTTATTAATAATAATGCCACAATCAAAAAGAGATGTTTCAACATAGTTGATAGCCTTACTAATATCATCAAGACCAGCAAGAATGATATTATAATGTGCATATACAAGCATTTGCCCTTCTCTGGCAATATCCGACTGCACTCGTTCTATGTCTTTTACACATAAATCATTTGCAGGGTCAGGCATTCCTTTATGTTTTTTCTTTTTGCCTTCTAATTTGTTTGCTTCGTTTCGTTGGTCTGGAATATTTATTACTTGATTATAGATAATTGTGTCTATACTTGGTGTATCATGCAAAAAAGAGAGTAAGTCAACAGGAAATCTTAGCCCAATATTGACCTCTTTATATGGTTTTATAATAGAAGGAAAATTAACTTCGTCAATATCTACAAGAGAAATGCACTGTACGTTTTTTTCTCCAATTATAAGATTTTCTTCTCTTGCTTTGATATTTTTAGGCTTACTGTTTGCTGATTGAAATTGATAGATAGAAATCTTTTATATATATTTCTATTTCATTTTCATTTAATAGTTTAGCTCTTATTCCTCTATTAGCGAATAGTCCTAATACTTTTGTGATATTTCTAATAAAAGTATCAAACCTTCGAGGGTCAAAAGAAAAGAATTTAGACCTTTCTGCTTCTCCTGTAATAACAAGATAAGTAGAAATATCAGTATATATTCGTCCTTTAAAATGTTCAAAATAACGATTTGATAAATAGTCGTTCTTCCTATTCTGGGGTGGTAAAATGATTTTTACATAGAATATCCTGTTTTTGTATTGTATATCCAGTTCCTAATACTTTGAGGATATTAGTAAATAAGTGGTGAAAATCATAGTAAGCATCCATATCTGCTGAATACTGTATTATAGGATTTTCACATTTAATGATAACAGAATAGTCGCCCCTTCGGTTATAAAATATAGGAGTATTGTCTATTGTTTCAATACCAATATAAGGAGCTTCAAATTCACTTTTCTTTTTCATAAGCTTTATTTTTTTCTATCTCTTACAAAAGTGCGTGATACTATATATATGCCTTTTCGTTTATCTTTCTTGTGAAGTCCTTTTCTTTGTAATTTTGATGTTATTCCTAACCCTCCAAACATAACTATTACAAGCGTTATGCCTCCCCACATGAAAGAAGCTAGAGTAGAAACAATAGCACATAAAAGTAAAGCACTAATAATACAAGCTCCACCGATATAAATGAACTTGCCTTTAAATCCTTTGAAAATAAGGGGCTTTTGTAGCCCCTTATATACATTGTAACTAAGATGCTCTTTTGACATATTAGATTCCGAAGAATGCTTTTACGACAACACCTGATACAACGAGGAAGATACATGACCCCATCCAGCCCATAACAGCCTTTTGTACATCTTGGTCACCAGAGTTCCATTTTAAATAAACTCGCACTGCCCCAATTAATCCTATTATACCTCCTAGTATCATCATCATGTTTCCTAGGGGTCCATGTAGGTTGCAAGTTCAGAGCTGGCCGCATCAATTCCCGCAGCACCTTGTGCAAAAGTGTTAGTTACTACCATTATGCTAATGGCTAAAGCGAATGCTCTTTGAGCAATTTTTGAAAAAAACTTTTTCATTTGAATAAAAATTAGTTGTTTATTTGTTAAAATTTACGTGTGAAAACATGCTTTTCCCTTTAGCAAGAAGTTGTTCCATTGGAATACCTTGTGTTTCAACTTCCATTTCAATAGATTCATTTACAGATACATAATTCTGTTCAGATTCTTTTTTCATCCTCTTTTTCGTATGAGCCTGTTTCAAAATCTTCATCTACAACTTTGTGAGGTATTTCTTCTTCCTCTCCTATTGAAATAATTTCTTCTTCTTCACCTGTATTGGTTTTGCTTTGCTTTAGGAAAGCATCATACAGGATGTTTGCAGCGTAGTAAACTACATAAATGGCAAATACAGCCATGATAAATTGTGAATAACTCATATTCTTAAATTTAAAAGTTTCATTAATCGACCCTTTTTCTGTACTTTTGATTTATAATAATACTAGAAGTAATAACAGGGGAAAAAGCCCTAGTTTAAAATAGTTTTGCGAATAGTTGAATTTATGAAACTTGGATTTAAATAAAATGGAGATAATAGGCTACGCTCGTGTTTCAACGAGGGAACAGAATTTAGATTTGCAGCTAGATGCTTTAAAAGAAGCCGGATGCAAACTTATATTTGAGGAAAAAGTATCAGGAGTAAAGGATAGACCCGAATTAGATAAAGCCCTTGCATATTTGCGAGAAGGTGATACTTTTGTTATCTGGAAGCTAGATAGATTAGGACGTTCTTTGAAAGATTTAGTTTATATAGTTGATTGTTTGCAGAAAAGAAAAGTTGCATTCAAAAGCATAGTTGATGGTATTGATACTAATAGTGCTTTAGGAAGATGTCAATTTGGAATTTTTGCTTCATTGGCTGAATATGAACGTGAAATAATAGTAGAACGAACTAGGGCTGGATTACAAGCTGCAAAAGAACGAGGGAAACTTACGGGACGACCTATAGGGTTATCGGAAGATGCAAAGAGAAAAGCTATAGCAGCAAAGCGTTTATATGAAAATCGGGATTATTCTATAGATGAAATATGTAGAATTTTACACATTGGAAGTAAGGCTACTTTGTATAGGTATTTACGTTATGAAAAAGTAAGATTGATGAATAGAAGAAATAAATAGGGCGTTACCTTTCAGGTCGGGCTTTTCGCTGCAAGTCCTCGCTACGCTGTGGGCTTTCCGCTGCAAGTCCTAACGCATTTTCCCACCCACCCTTCTAAGGTATATCCAATGCTTTGCTTTTTTCACCGCTTCTATGAAGCACCTACAAAGGCAAGGCATTGGATATTCGGTTTTATAGACTTCATGTTCCCTAAAGGGAATATTCCGTTTATAAAACCTTATCTCTCACCCAAAATATATAAAACTTTAGGGAAAAGATAATACGTTAAAAACCAGCCAATTATAAACTATTTTTAACAAAGATAATTGTCTTATTATTTGCGACATTTATAGAAAATTACTATCTTTGAGTATTGAAAATAAAGAGATAAATAAACTTTTAAAGCTGGTTTGGCTGCCAGTATAAAGAACAGCAAACAAAATTATGAAATCTACTTTTGATAAAAATGCAGAGAAGTTTGTAAACCTTATGGTTGAAAAAATTGAAAGTTTGTCTATGAATTGGCAAAAACCTTGGTTCTCTAAAGTCAACTCTAAACAGAACTTTTTTACCACAAAATTTAACAGGTCGTACTTATAGTGGTGGAAACGCTTTTTTACTTTATTTTTTGTGTGAAAAATATAATTATCAAACTCCTGTTTTTTTGACATTCAATCAAGCACGAAACGAAGGTATTAATGTTCTAAAAGGTGCTGTTGCTTTTCCTGTTTATTATACATTATTTTGTGCTTATCATCGTCAGACAAATGAAAAAATTTCATATGATGAATATAACAAATTATCAGAAGAAGAACAAAAAGAATACCGTTTAGCAGCTTATACAAAATATTTCCAAGTTTTTAATTTAGACCAAACAAACTTTGCGGAAAAATATCCCAATAGATGGGATATATTAAAGGCTAAATTTTCAGGAGAGGAACAGCCACAAGAAGAGAAAGAAATGTATGTAAATCCAATACTTGATGAAATGAATAAGAATCAAAATTGGGTATGTCCTATTCAAACGGTTTCTAGTGATAGTGCGTTTTATTCAATATCAAATGATAGCATTACTTTACCTTTAAAGAGCCAATTTAAGGACGGAGAAAGTTTTTATGGTACAGAATTACATGAAATGGGACATAGTACAGGTGTTAAAAATAGACTAAATCGAAAAGGATTTTATGAAAATGATAAATTCAATTATGGGCGTGAAGAACTTGTAGCAGAATTAATATCGGCTTTGTCTGGTGTATATTTGGGTATTTCTGTAACCGTCAGAGAAGAAAATGCGGCTTATTTAAAATCATGGTGCAAAGCAATAAAAGAAGAACCTAAATTTTTATTTACTGTATTGGCAGATGCTATTAAAGGTAGTAAATTCATAGCCCAGCATCTAAATATAAGGCTAGATGTGGAAGAAGTTGAAGAAGAGAAAAATACAAAGGTTGCTTAAAGGTTCCTTCCCCCTGGGGGGAGTTTTTTCAAACGCCAAAAAGAACCAAAAGGCTTAATCGCTTCACTTTGTTACGCTCCAATAGTTTTGCTATCAGTAAACCCACCCACCCTTCTAAGGTATGTTTCTTTATCCCTTCTGCAATCCTTAGTAAAGTTCCACTACCTTTTAGGTAACTCCACTTTAGTAAGCATTGCAGAAGCGGCATGACGCAAATTAAAATACATTCTCACTTTGAGAATACATTTTAATGCGTCTTGTAGTCTAACCCAATAAGAACTATAGGGAAAGAAATTGATACCGTACTTTTCGGAGTTCCGGCACTGATGGGCAAACATGGCATGATGAAATGATACCGAATTATCATTCCTGGCACACCCTGCAGAACGACCTTTTGATACCAAATACAAAAAGTAGCCGGAAGCCGGACGCAAAAATTGATACCATAAAACATTAGGGAAAAAGAACAGGAACAAAATATCATATTATATATATAAATAATATATGAATATATAATATATAAACAAACAATATATAATATGTGATTAACACGCTCCACTTCCAGAGTTCCAGAAAGAGCAACACGAAAAATCTTCTTTTCCCTAAAGTTCCTTGTGTCGTTTCTCTCTATACCTGAATACAGGAAAACGGCTGCATCATAAAAGAAAAGACACCGACACCATTCAGGAACTACCGCCCATCGGCAAAAGGATTGCATCTAATTGATACCTTTTCTGCCAGCATTGGAGAGAAACCGGGAAAGAAATTGATACCGTACTTTTCCCGGTTCTACCGGACATGGACGATAAGAGAACATTATTATGATACCAAAACTTTAGGGAAAAATAAAACTTCGGCAATCTATAAGGCTAAAACTATTTTTAACTAAAATAATTGTCCTATTATTTGCGACATTTATAGAAAATCACTATCTTTGAGTATTGAAAATAAAGAGATAAACAAACCTTTAAAGCTGGTTTGGCTGCCAGTATAAAGAACAGCAAACAAAATTATGAAACATTGCTTCTTAAATCCATTTCGTAGCCAACTGTTAGGGCTATTTTTCAGTATTAATTCATTAATCATTTTTTTATGAAAAAAGAGTTTACATTACGCTTAGACGATGCAGCCTGTGCAGAGTTAGAAAATCTAAAAAAATTATCTGGTGAAAAAACAGATGCTAAAGCTATTAGATTTGCTATTCAGAATTATGCAACTTTGAATGATAGGTATATTGAAACACAACGGCAAATAAGAACGTGGAAAGATAAATATGCAGCGTTAAATAAAGCTGTTGATGATTACTTGTCTTCTTTTGAAGCATTGAAGAAAGCTACAGATTAATAGTCAATTATTAGAAATGTGAAAGGATTAATTTATGATTTAGTAATTAACGTAAAACAAAGATATGAATAAAAGAACAATGCAAATAGATGCTATCGGTCCGGTTGAAGGAACTGAATTGATGAAATGTAAATTGTATATTGATGGTCGTGTGTGTGTCATCGGAATGTCACAGTATGACTATGAAGAGCTAATTCGTGAGAAAGTGTTTATCCGCGATGGAAAGAGTGTTGATTCTGCTGGTGTGATAAACACGACTAACACTTTCGTTGAAGAAGATTAATATTCAAAATCCAAAAGAAAGGAACAATATTATGGCATTAGACAAAGACTCTGTAAAGTTAGGTATTAGCATCCTTAAAAAGATAAATAAGGGTGCAAATGTAGTGAAGTATGAGAATTATGACCGTAAAACCTCATACGTAGATACAGATAAAATATTTTGTGTCGATGAAAAGTATGACAACGGGTATGAGAACGTCATCACTAACATTGAGAACATGACCGATGAACAAATGGAGTTATGGGAGGAATTGAAAGGCAAAGTTCCCAATAGCTCATTCATGGATAAACTGGAGGAAAAACATTATCCTTCTTATAAGCAGTGGATGAATGAGAAGGATAGAAATATCACTCGTATCGGGTGGTTTTGATTCAAAACAGAAAGGAGCTAAATCATGGCAAAGACAACAACATTCAAGACTCTTATTACAGGTGATATATTTCGATTTTCGGATGAAGAAACTGTTTATCTTGTATGCTACAACAAGAATTTCATTATAGGAAATAATGTGATTGAAGAGGTTGAAAGACCAAATATTAGGCAAAATATCACTCCATTTATGATGGATAGAGAAGTTGTAAAATTCCTTGATGATGAAGTTACCCATGTTTAACGTAAAACAGTACAGTAATGAACAAAAATATAATCATAAAGAAAGAGAAGCCTATCTGTCAGTTAGATGGGCTTCCGGGAGTAAAAGACGTAAGGTTGATGCGTATAGTATCAATAATACAAGTGACATTGAATCAACCATCGAACTGGGATATGCGTGTACTTCTGCCGGAGATAATGGAGCTATAAATGTTTGGAAGGATGATGCAGGAATTATTCGCGGTGAATTAATGCGGTACTGTGTAACTGTTGAAAAAAGAACGTTTACCAGCTATGCAGAAGTGGAAAAATGCGTTAGTGATTGGCTTGAAAGGATTAACCCATAACAGTACAGAAATGAAACGGAAATATTTAGCAATTGAAATTCGTGGTGAAATATTCGTTATGAATGATAATGATGAATTAGGAGGACTGATAGATAATGATGTCCCGTTTACGGTTATTGGTCATGTATGCACCGAAGAATGTAATACAACATGCTTACATTACCGTCAAGGTACGTGTCCCTGTAAAATCATGAAAGATACTTTTGGTAAAGTAATTCATGTTTTTGTGTGATTTAAAACAAGTACAGTTATGAGTAAATATAAGATTGGCGATAAATGACTATAATTTTATCGAATTGTGTTAAATGTGTCATATAATAAAAATATAGATAGAATGTTTATTGAATATAAGGTATATCGTAAGATGTCAGATTGGAAGCCTTTTATATCTAGGGATGAACTTCCTTCTTGTCAGATGATGGGAAAGAAAAAGTTTGTAGGGAAAAAAGCGAAAATAGAGGCTGTTTATAGGCTTACTGGGAAACGTTTGTCAGAAGACTATACAACAGAACAGATAAATAATTATCTTACTGTAGAGCTTTTTAATACATCTTTATGGCATAAATATAGAAAGATTTACAATGAGGTTTCTAATGAAAAAGAAGTTGTTGTTGAGAATTATAATTATCAATATACATTAGTTGTGGAGCTAGAGGATAAGTCAAATCCATTATTGGATGAAGAGAAAATTATACATTTTATCTTATGTGAATTGTTTGGGACTCCTTGTGAAATGTATAAAGGATTGAAAAATCCGATAATTTCTTTACGAAAAGATTATGATAGATAAAGCAAAAACATTAGATGAATGCTTTAAGGAATTAATCCTTAAAAGAGGTTGGGCTAAAATAGTCCATATGACCGACGAACTGCATCAAGGCATAAAAAGCAATTCCTTGAAGGCTCGTTGCCCGATGAATTTAAAAGAGTATATTTGCAAAGTGCTGGTTATACAATAGTACAGCCGGAGCTTTGGCGACAGGAATTATAGAAACAGGGAAAATGGATTGGAGGAACATAATAAGAAATCTGTTAGGAGTTATCATTACTATTTTTAGAATGATTCTCATAGGGTTATTTTATATAGCCAAGTTTATGTTAATATTCTTCATTCTACTTTTTTGGAGTATTAATCAGTCAAAATAAAAACGATGGTAAATAGAGAAATAAAAGTTCGAAAACGTGCGGTTAAAGAAGAAAAAGAGGAAATAGACGGTGAGATAGTTAGAATTAGAAAAGGGCATCCTCGTACAAATCTTCCAGTAGAACTTCCTGAAAATCCCACATGGTTGAAACAGCCTAATGTGGTTACATTAATGGCTGGTGATTTCAAGACAGTACAGATTAGAATCTTAATTGCTGTTATAGAAAAATTACAGAATGTCATAGAATTAAGTATTCAGCATATAGATAAATATGGTACATCTATTCCATGTGAGCAATTATCCTTATTTCAAGAATATTCAGACCGTATAAGAGTAGATATTGCCTACCGGGATTTGGGTGTTAGTCCGGACCAATACAAAGAAGTAAAAAGTATGGTTCGTAAATTAATCAGTATTCCTGTAGAGTTTGACGTTAAAGATCCGATAACAGGTGAGGAAAGTTGGGCTATAACAGGTTTATTCACAAAGGCTAATATTCCTAAAACTCCTTATTCAAGAGGCTTCTCTTTAGAAATGGATAGAGAGGTAGCTAAAGTATTTATAAATGTTGATAGAGGTTTTACACGTTATATAAAAGAAATAGCTTTAAGAGCACAAAGTAGATATACAATTAGAATGTATATGTTGATTAGCTCATGGAAAGAAAAAGGTGGTTTTTCTATTTATGTGGATAGATTTAGGAAATTCTTAAAACTAGAGGATAAATACCCCGAATTTAAAGATTTGTATAAACGTGTAATACGTCCTGTTTACGATGATTTGTTTGAACAGGCTGATTGTTGGTTTGAAATGGCAGAAGTTTATCGTAATTCAGGAGATAGCCAACCCTATAAACTTAATTTCAAGGTTATTAAATCTGCATTATCAAAGAAGGAAGAAGATTTGTTAAAAGGACAAAAGAAGATGATAACGAACTTTTGTACGTTGCATTTTGCAATGCAGGACGAACATTTACAGCAGTTTATTCCACATATCACCTTGAATAATCATGCAGCAGTGTTAAATAAGATGCTTTATTTAGGCGAATATATTAGAGAGAATTGGAATAAGATTTCAAATAAAGCCGAATATTGTTTGGCGGTTTTATTAAAAGAGGTAGAAACGCTTCCCGGAATAATAGGAGAAGAAAAAGAAAATGAATAAAAGTTGGGTTTTGTCCCTATGAAGGGTATAAAAGTTGGGTTTTGTCCCTAGAAAGTTGGGTTTTGTCCCTAGAAAGTTGGGTTTTGTCCCTAGAAAGTTGGGTTTTGTCCCTAACTTTTTATCTCTGTGCGCTGATTTTAAGTAGTTATCTATCAATATTTTAAGGTACTACTATCACTAGCTGATTAAATAAAACTTGATAATCCTACCTAACACAAAAAGGAATTTTTCTTATTACATAAACCCATAGAAAAGGAACTTTTCTTATTTTCTTAACACAAACTTTAGGGAAAAGAACATCCATTAACAAAAAAAGTCCTATGTGATATAACTACTCAAACGAAAGTTGGGTTTTTGTCCCTATCTAAAAAAGCATATTTTAAAAGTTGGGTTTTGTCCCTATGCTTTTTGATATACTAAAAGGAAAGGAATTGATACCATCCTTTTTCTGGTTCCGGTACTGATGGGCGTATATAGCATGATGAAATGATACCGAATTATCCCACTCGATAGGTTCTGCAGAGCGACCTTTTGATACCAAATACAAAAAACTGCTGGAAGTCGGCCGCAAAAAATTGATACCATAAAACATTAGGGAAAAAGAAGAGAAACAAAATAGCATATTATATATATAAATAATACATGAATATATAATATATAAACAAACAATATATAATATATAAACAAACAATATATAATATGTGATTAACACGCTCCACTTCCAGAGTTCCAGAAAGAGCAACACGAAAATCTTCTTTTCCCTAAAGTTCCTTGTGTCGTTTCTCTCTATATCTGAATACATGAAAACGGCTGCATCATAAAAGAAACGATACCGACACCATTCAGGAACTATCGCCCATCAGCAAAAGGATTTCATCTAATTGATACCTTTTCTGCTAGTACTGGAGAGAAACCGGGAAAGTATTTGATACCGTACTTTTCCCGGTTCTCCCGGACATGGACGAAGAGAAAACATTTCTAATTGTATTCTTTTCCCTTTTGTTTGGCAGGGTGTTTAGAAATTTATATATTTGCGTTTGTAGAAATTAATAGCAAGATGTGTTTTGTGTCCACAAAACCAAATCTTGCCTGATAAATCAGGAGTTTAGCCCCTCGCAACTTGGGGGCATATATTATTTAGTATCATAGTATGAAAGCAAATAAAAGAGATAGAATAGTGAAAGTTCGCTTAACGAATTTAGAATATGAAGAACTAACTAAAGCTTCTAAATCTAGCAAATGTATGTCAGATTATTTTAGACAGAGAGTCTTTAGGAAAGGAGTTGGTCTTATTGACCCTAAAGAATTTATTCGTTCGATGGATGAAATTTGTTTGGAAATGAAACGTATAGGAAATAATATAAATCAGTTGGCTAGGTATGTAAATATTCATAAGGAAGAAGTTAATCAAGAGGTTCTTAATGAGGTAGAAAAGAAAATGGCAGACTATGTAATTATGCAAGATAAATTGAATGTTACTTGGCGTAAGTTGATGTCAATCAAATAATATATGTATATATAATATTGATATATATAATTTTAGTGATAAAGACAGCGTTACTATTTCTTTTCCCTAAAGTTCCTTGTGTCGTTTCTCTCTATACTTGAATACAGGAAAACGGCTGCATCATAAAAGAAAAGACACCGACACCATTCAGGAACTACCGCCCATCGGCAAAAGGATTCCATCTAATTGATACCTTTTCTGCCTGCACTGGAGAGAAACTGGGAAGGTATTTGATACCGTACTTTTCCGGGTTCTGCCCGGCATGGACGATAAGAGAACATTATTATGATACCAAAAAACTTTAGGGAAAAATATTATATATATAAATAATATATGAATATATAATATTTGTATATTTATTATATGAATAAATTATATTGAAATATTCTTTTATTGAATATTTGTTTGTATATTTGCGGTGTGAAGTTATAAATATGGTAGTAGTAGTTTTAAAAGCGGCAACTTCTTTCGCTGGTATTGATTATAATGAGCGAAAGAATGAGGAAGGCAAGAGTGAACTTCTTGTTGCAGAAAATTTTGCTATGAATCCAGATAATTTGAAGAAGTCGGATTATATAGCTTATATGGAATCTGTCTGTAGGACTAATCCAGCGGTCAAGGCAAAACAATTTCATGCAGTGATTTCATGTAAGGGGCGTGAATATTCGGCAGAGGATTTGAAAAATGTAGCTTTGCAATATATAAATAAAATGGGTTATGGAAATAATCCTTATATGATATATTTTCATTCTGATACAGAAAATAATCATGTACATATTGTTTCTACACGAGTACAGAAGAACGGACAGAAGGTAAAAGATAATATGGAAGCTGTGCGCTCACAGAAAGTCATAAATCAAATAATGAATGTTGATTTAGCTTTGAAGGCTAAAGATAATATTTCAAAATACATGGAGTTTTCTTTTTCTACAGTGCAGCAATATAAGTTGTTACTTGAACAATCAGGATGGAAATTAAGAGAAAAGGATGGATTATTAATTTTGTATAAGGGTGGTGAAAAGCACGCTTCAATTCAATTAGAGCAGATAAAAGATAAAGCTAAACAATATACACCTGATGAAGAAAGAAGAAAACAGATAACAGCTCTTTTATTTAAATATAAGCAAGGACTTTCCTATACAGAACTTCAAACTTTGATGAAAGATAAGTTTGGTATAAATTTAGTCTTTCATACAGGAAAAGGACATACTAAACCTTATGGATATACATTAATTGATTATAGAAATAAGAGAGTTTTGAAAGGTGGGGAAGTTATGGATTTGAAGGAACTTTTAGTAGAGCCTAATAAACAAGCAAAAGTTGAACACTGTAATAGTATAATTAATCTTCTTTTGAAAGATGGAACAAAATATACAATGGATAGTTTCAAGAAATTAATGTTAGATTACGGTTATAGGTTTTCAATGAATGGCACAATATTTATAAATGGTGATGATAAGGCTTTATTGGTTCTTGATAAAAAACTGTTGAAAGAACTTAGATATAATAGCAGAGTGTATGAAGCAAATAAATTTAATGTTGCTACACTTAAAGAAGCCGAGTTGTTAAGTAGAATTTATCATGTGAAAAAAGATGATATTTTGATTCAAGAGCATATGGATAAAAAAAATACTGTCTATTCTGATATGATAAATAGTTATTTGGCTCATAGTTCAGATTTACATTCTACATTAAGAGAAAAAGGAATTCTTTTTGTTGAAGATGATAATTTAGTTTATCTAATAGATAAAAAGAATAAAGTAATCGTAAGTACTGATGATTTAGGAATCAATATTATAAAAGATGGCTATAGTAAAGATAGGATTACTCTAGTTACTCTTGATAAGATGGAAAGAATAACTGTTGAACAAGATTCAGAACTGGCAAGGGGATTTAATCTGATTGATGCTATTTGTGATATTCTTAGCCAGCATATAAATGTACAGCAAGATAAATCTCCTAATAGGAAAAAGAAAAGAGGACAGCAACAAAATTAATAAATATAATAAGATATGATAATATTATTTGGGAATCAGAAAGGCGGTTGTGGTAAAACGACTAATTGCATACAATTTGCCAACTATCTAGTAGAAAAAGGAAAAGAAGTTCTAGTATTGGATTTAGATTTTCAGCGTTCATTATCGGATAGAAGAAAAGAAGATATTGCGACCTATGATAATGAACCTAAATATGAGGTTATACAAACCGATATATCTAATGTTGCTAAAATTATTAGTGATTTTACTAAGGTTGAGCAAGGAAATCTATTAATAGATTTGCCTGGTAAGATTGATGATGATGCTCTGGGAACTATTCTTAAAGCTGCGGATATAATAATATGCCCATTTAAATACGATAAATTTACAATGGATAGTACAGGTTTTTTTATCCAAGTGTTACAGTATTTAAATGTAAAAGCCAAAATATTCTTTTTACCTAACAATATGAGAGCTGCGGTAAGATATGAAACAAAAGAACAGGTAGTTGATATTCTTAAGCAAGTTGGTTTTGTTACAGATGAAATACCAGCTTCTGTTGCTATGGAACGTATAAATACATTAACAATTAGTAATGAGTGTATTGATAAGGTGAAGAATGCTTATGATTATATCATTCAAGAAGGAGCAATAAAATAAAATATTCTTTTAATAGATATTTGTTATAAAGTTATTTATTTATTGTATATATTTGCACATGGCTGATAAATTAAGGAAAAAGCAAAATGAAGGTATTTCTAGTGTTCTGGAAATAGCTAAAATGATAAGAGGTGAAGAATTGCATGGGAGTAGTATAAATGAAGCTCCTATTCAAGAAGCTAAATATGAAGTTGAAGAGGAGAAAGAACCACTTCATGTAGAAATGGAAACAACTTCTTCGGAAGTTTTTAATTTTAATGGCTCTAGTGAAATGGATTTGACGGACTTATTAGAGTACATTAAAGGAAAAAATTATAATTGCAAGGAAGTTTTATATGTTGATACAGATGTAAAAGAGGTGTTTGGGTTGCTCAAAGCTAAAGCCAAAATACCTATTTCATCTTTAGTTTCGTTTATTTTGGAAGATTGGTTAACTAAACACCGTAGCGACATAAGTTCTTTGATTAAGCAAAAAAAGAACCGTTTTCTTTAGTACAGAAAAAGGGTCGTTTTGTGAAACATGAAACAAAAGATTTGAATTAGCCTAGTTGATAGAAGCTTCTTTTCTTTTTGTTGCTTTTATGGTATCAATTTTTTGCGGCCGGCTTCCAACTGTTTTTGTATTTGGTATCAAAAGGTCGTTCTACAGAACGTATCGAGTGTGATAATTCGGTATCATTTCATCATGCTATATTCGCCCATCAGTGCCGGAACCCCAAAAGAATAGGTATCAGGTTCTTTAAAGTAATATTGAAAAATAAAAGAGAGTATTTATACTCTCTTTTATTTTATTATATATTATGGCTGTAATAAATTGATGGCTTTTGAAGATTCGCTTCTAGCTCTTTTTAGCGTTTGACATAGCATTTTCATAGTTTTTTCTGATTGTCTAATGATTTCTATTATTACAGAATTATAATTAGCTTTTTGTGCTTCATCTTCTTCTGTATTAGAAATCAGATAAAACTTTTCACTGAATATTAAATCTATAAAAACATAGTTAGAATAAAAATTCAGCACTTGAAATAAAAGTTTTAGGCTGCCGCCTTTTCCTAATTCAAGATTTGAAATTGCATTTTGTTTACAGTTTAGCTGTTCAGCTAATTGAGCTTGGGAATATCCTACATGCTCTCGGATTTGTTTTAACCTTGTACCTAAAACTGGCAATGTAATGTTATACATATTGTTCTATTACTGTTTCTACTTCGTCGTATATTCTCTTAAAGTTCTTTTGCAGTAATTTCTCTCTATTATCTGCTGTTCCAAAGTTATATACTTTTGGCAGTTCTTTATAGGCTTCTTCTTCTTTCTTAATTTTTTAAATCTAAATTGGTTTTGCAATGGTACGTTGCTGTTGGAAAATTATCTTCTTGTCCGAAATCTAATGCAACTTGCCCAACTAATGTACCAGCCTGTAATGAAGAAATTTTGGATGCCGGGATAACAAAATCCATTTGTTCATTCATATTAATTGTTGTTTCGTTTCTTCTGATGGTAACACCTTCTTTTACTTGTTTAACTTTTCCAAATAGTTTTTGTAGCCAATCTAGAGTTTCAGGAGCTTTTGCTTGCCCGGATAGAGTGTTACCTATAATTGAGGTAATAGTTTTTGCAGTAGCTTTGCCGTATTGTTCTTCTAATTGCGGTAGTTCTTGTAACCCCAAACAAATTGAAACCTTATTACTACGTGCAGTAGAAAGTAGTGTTGCGAGTTGATAAAAATATAATGTGGGACATTCATCTACTATGATTGAAGTAGGATAGTTACCTTTTGTATTGACTAGTCTAGTTAATCGGTTAATGATAAGTGCATTTAAAGCACTATTCATACTTTGCGTTTTAGGATTGTTTGCTATGATGAGATAACTTGGGTCCGTTTTATCTGATACTTTTAAATTGAAATCATTGCCACTAAATACCCAAAAAGATTCTTTAGTGGCCAGCCTTGATAACTGTACTTTTAGACTTGCCATCTGTCCTTCTAATTGGTCCACTGCTCCTGATTTATACGCAGCTTCAAATGGGGAAACTAGTGACTTTAATTCAGGTTCGGAAAAAAGAACTTTAAATAGTACATCATATTCTTGATTAAGGAAAGCTAGTACATGCGGTAAATCTGAATATTTGCCATTCTCGTATCTAGACCAAAAATAAATAGAAGCTGCTAACAAGTTTACTGCTGATGTTTTAAAAAAATCGCTATTACCTCCGCTTCCTTTATCTCCTTTTTGTAAACTCTCATATAATGCTTCTGCAGTTTCTGTTGCATCTGCTAGGATTTCTATATATTCTCGTTTCAATGGATTTATTCTTCTACTATATTCAATATCAGAAAAATTAATGACATTGAACTTGAAATTATTTGGTATTTTCCCTAATTGCTTATTCTTTTGATAATTATAATATGCAATTTTGGCAAGTTCAGGAAATTTGAAGTCGTAAACAACTTCTGCAAATCCTTTAGCTGAATGCTGTCTTATAAAAGAATTTATAACAGAAAAAGATTTACCACTTCCGGGCGTTCCTATTACAAAAGTTCCACGAAAACAGTTACATATATTCAGCCATCCATTATGCCACTTTCTATTGTAGAAAAACTTCATCGGAATATTGACAGAGTATTCTGTTTCTACCTTGTTTTTAGATTGTTCAAAACTTTCATTCTCTATATTAAATCTATCTTTCATAAAGTTTGATTTAATACGTTTGGAAATGTTATCTAGAGCTGAATTTATTAATATAGCTCCAATTATTGATAGTATAATGTAAGCTATATTATACCATTCTAAACCATTTTCTCCTTTTTCTTTAAAGAAAAGAAAGCATACACTTCCAAAGAACATAATGAATCCAAAAATTAAAGGAAAAATGATTTGTTTAGTTGGGTCTAATTCTAAATCCTTTTTTGAACGTGTTCCAATACAAGTAACCATTATAATAAAGAATGTAAATAACTTGCTATAAAGAATATTAGAATAGATAGGTATTTTTGCCAACTTTGATAAAAAAGGTGTAATATTTTCACTAAAGGGAAAATGAACAAATAGTAGAATCTCTATGCAAACTGTTATATAAATGAATGCTTGCATGAATCCATAAAGCTTTGCAATTCTTTACTTTCTTCCATGACTTAATCGGGTATTTTAACTTTTCAGGTTCCTCACATTGAAAAGCCTTGAAATCTTCTATAGCTAATTTCAAGTCTTCTAAAAAATGCTATTGCAACCTTTTTCTACTGCTATCTGGTAATATGCTTCCATCGTTTGGACGGAACAAATATCTGTTCCGCATATTACGAAAGCCGGAATGTCTTCTAATAGACATTTGTGTAATAATCTTTTGGTCTTTCATCTTATTAATTCAAATGAAAATACCACTCTTTTATGTCATAAGAGTGGTATTGTTTTTTTTTTGGTATCATAATAATGTTCTCTTATCGTCCATGCCGGGCAGAACCCGGAAAAGTACGGTATCAAATTCCTTCCCGGTTTCTCTCCAGTACTGGTGGAAAAGGTATCAGTTCTACTGATACTTTTCCTGTCCGAAGATATATTGAACCACTGCATAATTTTCACCACTGTCAGACTTATGCAGCTTATCATCAATAAACATTTTTACTTCTACTTTCTTTGGTAACTGTAAATTTTCAAGGTTTTCTTTATCTCTAGGTACAGGGTAGGCAGATAGCCATAAATATGTTCCTTGTTTGGCTTCTTGTTCAAATGTAAATGGACTTTCTACAACAATTTCTTTTGCTGCTTTTTCTGGGCTTTCAGAAGAAAAATCTACTCCTACGGTATAGAGTACTAAGAGTTTGAAATTTTCTGGATCACTAACAGTGGCTTCATAACGTACTTTTCCTGTATCTCCTGTAGGTGGAGTATCAGGGTCGTTGTTATCGTCTTTACTGCATCCAGATAACATAAGGCTTAAACCAATCATTACTAATGATAAATACTTTTTCATATTGTTTCCTTTAAATAGTTGATAATTCGATGTGCAAATATACAATAAATAAATGGCATGGCTACAGCGTTCATTTCTATTAAATCGTTGATAATTCAATATGTATCGTTCCATTTACAGCATTATATGATACTTCCTCAATATTGGTGAACCGTCTTATTGATTCTTTCCATTCTTCTGTTTGTGGATTGTGAGGATATTGTTCTTCTAATAGACCTATCAAATTATTTATTTGTTTGTCAGATAGATAAATTTTTCTCCAACCCTTGGAACTACAGGCAAATGGATTGGTATGGAAATATTATTCACGTCATCTATGGGAATATGGATGTTTATTTCTATCATAGCCATTTCATATTAAGTACATTTTTGGAAGGCTTGAATTTAACAACTTCCTTTTCTGGAACTTCTACAGGTTCTCCAGTTGCCGGATTTCTAGCTATCCGAGCTGGCTGAATAATTTTCTTGAAAGTGCCAAAATCTTTTATAGAAACATCTTTTTCTCTTAGATTTTGAGATAATTCTTTGAAAAAACTATCTATTATTTCTGCTACTTCTTTTGTTGGCTTATTTGCCTTTTCAGCAACCATTTTGATTAAATCAGTCTTATTCATTTGCATATCAATAATATTTAATTACTTAAATCACTTAAAACAATTGCAGGAATTATTTCTGTATAGTCTTCCGTATTTGGTCTATAATGTATTGATTCAACGAGATTGACGGATTGAATAACATCATATATCCATGCTCGGAAATTTCCTTCTAAATCATTCTCGCCATCATTGAATTTATTAAAATCACTTTTGGCTTCATCTGTCAGATATTCCAATAAATTTTGATAGGTAAATTCATTCTGAAACATTATAATGTGAGCTGAAATTTCTTCGCCTTCCCTTGGAAGGTGCGGAAAATTCCAATCAGCCTTTACACTCATTCCCCTCTCTATAAAATTCGGACTATAAATTATAAATTCTACTTTCATATTAGTTTTACTTTAAAATCATCGTTCAATACAAGTTTTCTTTCCATTGATTGCCCTTTTTTATCATGGAACCCGGTTAATACTGGGGTTTCTTTTTTCTCAAAGCTCTATTGCTTCTTCGGGAGTTATAATACGTCCTGACATTTCACGCCAAATGACAAAATCACATTTTATGGATTCATCCCTATAATTGGAGCAATTATAGGCTTTTTGTTTATATATAAGTTTCCTCCACACTTAGGACATGTGCATAGTGTGTTATCAAAGGTTGTATCTAAATTCTCTGTTAAAACTAACCGTGAAGAAAACTCATAGCCTTCTCTTGATTTAAATCCAGTCATAAAGGTGTTTTCTTACCACTGGCAAGCATTTCTGCTGCTTCTAATGGTATTTCTCTTTGCGCAATAGTTTTGGGTATATAGAGGTTGCAAACTCTGTTGTTGTCCTTATCTTTTTGCGAATACCCTTTACAAGCATATCCATTTAGTAAAATTTCAATTTCTCTACCACATACAGGGCATGGAGTTTCTAATATTTCATTCACGAAAGAAGGAACGACAACTCCATTTTCGATAGTTAAATATGCAGAAAAAGGAACTCCTTTTTTATTATGGAAGTCATGGAAGATATCTGTTTTCCCTATTGTTATTAATTGGGTGGCTATTTCTTCCGTAATCTCTTTTCCCCAATATGAATGATAGATGTTAAATGTACACTTGTCATTCATGTTTTTGAAGTAATTACAGGAATATCCTAAGCTACCTTTCATTATATGCCCTTTTTGACAAACAGGGCATAAGCCTAAATCTTTAATTGTGTCATTATCCATTTAATAGCCTCCTTTACTAATCCATTTAATACCGTTTAAAATATTATCTACTTTTTGTTTTCCACTATTTACATATTTAAATTGTCCGGGTGCAAGCGTTTTGAGTACTCCAGCCCTTTTAGCGGATTTCATCTGTCGGCATACAGCGTATGCAAGCCCGCGCATTCGTCTAAGTTCATTCACCACATGAATACATAAATCTATCCTTTGCTTATTATCCATAAGATTTTTTTCACCGCCTTGCAATGCGATATTGTTTATGTATATCATTAAATCCACACTCCTACTGATAAGTTCATACTCTGTTTTTGCAATTATGGTTAATAGCTTGGGGTCTCCAACGGCGTATTTAGCTGCTTCGGATTGATACTTTGCTATATCTCTAGCTAAGGTTGAAGCATAAATAATATCCTTTCCATTTTTCACAACTGCATTAACTGTAGAGAGATAGTTGTATGTCTTTTCCTGTAAGGATTGAATTTGACTCATTTTTTGTTGAATTAAAATTTGAAAGTTACGGATTTTGGTTTCTTCACTTTGTATATCTTTCAGTACGTCTTGTTGCTGCTTATGGGAAACAGCGAGTGTTCCAATCATCATTGGATCAATAACGATAGATTGTGCCAGTCCTTTTATATTGCCCAACAGCAACATTAGGGAAAAAAAATAAAAGTACTCTTTTCATATTATCTGTTTGTAAATTCATATATTCCTTTTTTCTTTTTTTGTTCCTCTACCCTATTTCTAATGATTTGAATTATATCACTATTGGCTTTAAGACCATTCATCAGTAGTTCTGGTGTTGATTTATCGCCAGAATAGATATAGATATTAGTGTTATTTATTAAAGATTGGATAAAACTTTGCTTTTCTTCATAATCATATATCCGATATAATTCTATGTAGTTAATCCTTTTTGAAAGTACTCCCTGATATATTTTTATTTGCTCTCTGGTTATAATCCATCTTGTACAAAGTAACATTGAAATATATTTGTAGAAGATTATAAATATCAACAATACTAATATCGTTCCACTGATAAACTTTAATAATTCATGTTCTCTTATATATTTACTAAAAATGAGCACGAAAATCACTAATATGATTAAAAGGAAATTCTTCATTAGCCAATATCGGAATTTAGGCTTTAATATAATATCGTCAGAAGCTGTGTTTGTCCCATCATTCATAACTTAATACTTTTTTTTTGTTCATGTTGTTTCATTAGAATTTCATTGAAATCTTTTGCTTTTTCTGCTTTATGAGAAATCATAGGAGCTATTATTTTGCTCTTTTCTCTAAAACTTTCTAGTGAAACGTCATTTTTGTTAATAGTAAATTCCTATCTTTAGTCTTAAACAGCACATCATCTTTATTCTCTTTTATTGTTATTTCTGTATTACTAATGATTCCAGACACTTTAATGTCATACAAATTACCGTTTAAATCATTATCAAAACAGGTATGTACTTTAGCTTGTGGGTATCGCAATAAAGTGTTTTTTATTTGATTAACTGAAATGTACCCTCCTACACTACCAAAAACACTTTCTTCTAATTTGATTTTGTTAGCATTGAGTTGATAGAAACTCATCGCATCTAAAGCGGATTCTGCAAAATATATATGTTTTGCCATTTGGGGTGTGGGCAAAATCAGCAATCCAAAGCGAGTTACTTTTATCTCCTCCGGTTGCCATTCCTTTGAATCCATAGTTTCTTAATTCGTAATTTGTTATTTTGTTGTTTTTATCTGTTGGATTAATATAGGGAAAACCTATATTATAATAATTGCCGTTTCCTTGTAAGTCTTTAACCCTTGTGATAAATGGGAGAAACTTTTCTACGACTTGATGATTTATATTTCTTTCATGTGTGAGAAATCTTAAATCAGCGAGTGTAGTAGAAAATTCTTTATATCTATCTCTATCAAAAGATCTGTTTTCTGTTTTTACAGCTTTGAATGCTTCATATTTAGGACTATAAGGCTCATTTGCGTAATGTCCTAAAATCATATTAACTCGCACAAACGTATTTTGATGTTGGAATTGTGGGAAGTCATTAATATGATTTTGATGAACTGAATTAAAGCTCCACCTTTATAATTCCTATCATAGTAGTGTTCTTGCACACTATGGGGATTCTTGATGATGATTTCATCTAACTTGTTACCTGCTCCGTCTGCTAGTTTAAAAACAGGAGAAACCTTTCCTTTGCTAATGTCTTGTTTATATCCTAAATCTTCAAGTATTTGAATGATGGATATTTTAGCCTTATAATCGTCAAATGTTAGCATAATATTATAGTTTCATTGTTGGAGTATCATTATTTTTCCCGTAGGTTCTACCATATCCGAGAATAGATGCTTCTTGCTTCGCTGTTGCTTTAATAGAACTATCTATTTTATCCATCTGGGTAGATATTTGTTCTCCGACAGTTTGTTTAGTAGCTTCCCTAGAGCTGGAATATGTTTTTTCTACTTCCTTGTAAGAAGCATAATCTTTAGAAAGTTTATGTTTCTCTAAAAGGCAGCCATTTCGGTGGGTTTATCTTTAAAAATTTCATCAATCCCTTTAGCTCCTTTTTGGGCTACAAACTCTAATCTTTCTTTATCAGATATATATCTTTCTTTCCCTATTGTTTGTTCTTTCTTTTCAGTCGCTTTAATTTCTATAGTATTTGCATCTTTGATTGATAATCCATTTCTGGCATTCAAATCTAGTTTTACTTTTGCAGCTTTGTTTAGTTCCTCGTTTACAATGGTAATTTCTTTTCCATTTTTGAGATTTTCTTGCTGCATAGGAGTAAGCTCTATTCCTCCAAGTTTTTGGGGAATATGAATGTCTTTTGCTTTTATTGATACTATCTCATTAGTATCTTTGTCACGTTGGTGCAATGTTCTTTCTCCTTTTGAATTAGTCTTTACTACGACATTATCAGCTTTTAGGGCTTTTATTTCATCCTTAGTAAAGGATAAATCATTTTTTATTTCTTGTCGTTTAGGAATGAGTAAGATAGCAATCCCAGCGATTGGGTAAACTACAGTAATAGCTGCGATTGCTAGTTTTCTAGCATTGATACCATCAATTTTGATGCGTTTACCTTCTTCTTTGAAATCAATTTCGTTGGCTTTTAATTTAGATTTATTTTCAGGTGTATTCTCGGCTGTTATATATTTAAGAGTTGTTGCTTTCCTTCAAAATGGAGTTTTCCATTTTCTGTTTTATAAGACACTTTTTCATTGTCTAGAAGTGTTCTATTACCGGGAGTATCTTCAATGGAAAAATTTAGCATACCTGTTTTTTCCCATTTTTGATGTTTGCAATATCTTCGGGGCTTAAATTTTCCGGTTTAACTCCTACTTCATTAAACTTGTTCCAGTCTATATCAACATATGAACCTTTACCATCTAGGGTTTGGTTTTGTTCATAAGCATATCGGTAAAGATCTTCTCCTTTATATGCAATTTTATTTTCAAGGTCTATGACTGTAAATCCGTCTTTATATCCTTCATTCTTATTAGTACCTTTTTTTATATCATCCCATTTTATAATTGCAACATTGTGGTTTTCTCGTAAATGTTGGCTATATTCTTGGAAATTATTGCTAGCTTGTTCTTTATCAAAGAAACTGATTATTCTTTCTTTAGATTGCTCTAATAAGGATTCTCTATTATCTCCTAAATTGCCAAGTTTAAGCGTATTCAGTGGGTAAGTGTATGTTTCATTACCTTTGGAAAGGTAATATCACCATTTCGATATTCTTCTGAATATCCAAGAACTGCTGCTATGGCTCGGAATTGTCCGGCATTTTCATAACTATATTGCAGAGCTTCAAAACTTTTCTTTTCTTCCATTTTATAATTTGAATTTATGTTCTACTTTAGATTGCGATTCATTTCCAAGTGCTGTTTTTGTCCTTTCATGTATTCTATATATTCATTTCTGTTTTTATCAGTATGAATAGTTCCTATAATTTGTGGGTTATGCCGGTCATAAGCTATTTTCTGTTGCTGCTCGAAGTCTAGGAATTTTATTCCTCTTGGATTATTTAAATCTAATCTTATGGCAATTTTTCTTTGTCAACATTCAAAATTAATTCCTTGCCTGATTTTAGAGTTTCCTTTTGTTGCTTATCCAGCTCAACACCTTTTATGTTTGAAGGTATTGAAATACTTTTGATTTTTGTTTTAAGCAATTCGTTTGTTTCAGGGTCTAATTGTACGAGATATTTTTCATTGTTAATAGTTTTGTTATTATCTCGTTATCTTGAAGTCGTTCTAACTCCTTTGGTTTAAGGTTTATATCATTCATTATTTCTGGTCTGACTGGATGAATTTTAACGCCAGCATTGTTGCTGTCTTTCCAGTACAAACTTATTTTTCCTTTTATACTTATTTCTTCTCCATTATTATCGTGAAAAGAAAGGTCTAGTAAACTGGTTCTCTTTCCAGATAATAGAGCTGTGATATTTGCCTTATCCAAAGACCATATCTGTTTTTTTGATATTCCTATTAGTTCTAATTCTTTATATGGAATATCATTTTCATTAAAATAGCTTGCTTTTTATCCATGTAATGTATATTTTTGCCCAAAAGTAATAAAAATATCAATATGAAGAATAAAATAACTGTATTTTTGCTTGTTCATTGTTTTTTCAGTGAATGGCTACTGCCAGTTTAATACGGTATTACAGAAAAAGGATATTCCTAAAGCGGAACCAGTATTAGCAACGACAGAAAATAAATTGATAGAAGAAAAAGAAAAGGCTGTTGTTGTCAATGATGCTTTGACTACAGAACGGCTTGCATACTGGAAGCAAAGAAGGTATTTATCTTTGCCCATTGATTCAATGGTGATAACTTCCCATTATGGTAAAAGGAAAGACCCATTTACTGGAAAAATAGCAAATCATAGAGGGATAGACCTTAAAGGTAACAACGACTATGTTTATTCGATAATGCCAGGAATGGTTGTAAAACAGGAAAAATAAAGGGTTGGGAAATTATGTAGAAGTGCGCCATGGTGATTTTACCTCTATTTATGGGCATTTATACAATGTGCTTGTAAATGCGAGACAAGCTGTTGAAGCTGGGCAACCAATAGGAATTAGTGGAAGTACCGGGCGCAGCACAGGAGAACACTTACATTTTCAAATGGAATACAAAGATAAGACAATAGACCCAAAGCCAATTCTTGATTATATTAATGAGGTAATCAGAACTGTTAAAGGACAAATTTCACAACAAATAGATAATGAGCTAAGACGCAAATAGTTCTCAAAAGAGGATTGGAAAAGCCAGTCCTCTCTTTTTGGAAGAATCAGAAGAAACCTTTTTTTAATCCTTTTTCTTGTCTTTGAACTTTTTCTAGTGAAGATTGAAGTTGTGACAGAGCTTCTTTCATTCCTTTTTTTACTTCAGGATTCGTTACGGATTCAATAAGCTCTTTTCCTCTTTGAATGTTAGTGTTAAGTATTTCTTTATTCTTCATCTGTTTTGAACGACTTTCATCTATAAAAATAGATGGCATACTTTTGCAACTCCATTCACCATTTACTAGATTGAAATCTTTAATTCTTTCTTTCGCTAAGTAGGTGTGGATAGAAATCTTATCTACAGCCTTATCACTGTATAATTGATTTGCAGATTTCATTAGTCCATTTACGGCTTTGTTATGTGAATCAATATCGGCTAATCGTCCTTGTCCTTTACTTAGTACTTCTTCTTGATACCTGTTGTAAAGTCCTAGTTGGGTAAACTCCTTGGGGGCTGCAATAATATATGCTTCAACTCTAAATCCTGCATCTTTAAATTTTTGTGCTGTCTTTAAAGGTACATCTGGATTTCTCATAGTTCCTTCTATAATAATATTGCATTTCCGTTTAATGGCTTCTTCTATTAGTTTTTCTGTAAAAACGCTAGAAAAAATCTGGGTTTCAATGGGGTATTTAATAGGGTCTTTTATTAGTTCCTTATTGGGGTGAAACTGTCTGTAAAGGTCACCATTAACAGTGAGAAAATCTAAGTTAGGATGGTCTTTCTTTGCAACATTTATAAGAGTGCTTTTTCCGCAAGCTGGTTGTCCACCTAAGATTATAGCAATAGGCTTTTGTGATGATATATTGATGTCCTCAAATAAGCCATCTTTTTTTTGTTCAAAGATGGCTTCTACTTCATAGCGTTGCATAATATGCTTTCAATTTAGGTGCGTAATAGTTTTGTATCTTATCCATGACTGATAAGCGCACATTTTCAGAAACTTCAAACTGCAACAATCCATTTGCTATTTTTTCTTCTGTGTTGAGAACAGAAAGTTCTTTTTGCAGTATTTTTTTTTCTGTTTTCATCCTTCTCTTCTGATATTTCATCTATCTTCATCATGCGGAGTGTCCCGATAATGTCGAGCGCAACATCCAAGCTCATTTCTTTATTCATGGTTCATTATAGTTTTATGATTTATACTTCAATAGATTCTGTGAATTTTAATAATGGAATAACTTTCACTGTATGAAATGAAAGTTGGTTAAAAAGCTTATGGGTCTTTAGCATTTCAATCGCTGCATCAGCCGTAACAACACCTTGTTCATAAAGCCGGATTGTTGCATATAACTGGTCATTGGCAACGGGTCCCATTATTAAATCATAGCTGTTTTTTCCTTTTCCTCTGCGGTTATTAACTACAAACTCCAGCCACTCTTTTGTAGCCCCATCAAATCGAAGGACTGAAAACTCTCTATCAAGAATATTATCGGGGACTTCATAAACTGAAACGACCGCTTTTTTACCATGTTCCCGATTTCTTTTGAGTATTGCCCACTTCTTAGCCTGTTCAAAATTAGTTGTCGTATAGAATCCTTTTCCAAAGTCAGTAGCTTTACGCCCTTTCTGTATATTAGGGGATTTGACGGTAACTGTTGAGCCGTGATATAGTTTCATGCCTTTTATTGATATAAGTTATTATAGTATCTAATATATACTCTGTATCTTGTGTGTGCAGCATTTCAAAATTTTCATATAGAAATTCAAAAACGCCATGATTGGAAAACAGCAAAAGAGTTTCTTTAGCACTTATATTTTTAGTTTCCTGTAATTTTCAGCACAAAACATTTGAAAAAGCAATATCTTTGGATTGTCCTTTTGTACTTTCTTCTGTTCTGTTTTCTCTTTTCTAATGCTTCATAAAGTGATAATGTACTTGAATACCATAGTTTTGTATTCTCGTCCAATAATGCCTTGTACAAATTGGAAGAATATATATAGTATAACGCATCTTCTAAAGGTAGCGTTTTTCTTTTCATGACTGTATCAACCAATTCTCTCATAACAATGGGAGCATAGCCGAACCAAGTTCATTTTGATATGTTTGATTAGTTTCCATAACTATTTATTTTCTAATTTTATATAGCTATCTTGCTGATGTCTTTAGCAAAGATAGAGAAAAAACAATCATCATAGACCTATTGTATTGATTAGTTTGTAAATAGGTTCTTTGTATTTCTTTAGATTTTTAATTTGTATAACATACTTATTAATTCCTAACTCATTAAAGATTTCTGCGTACATTTTTATTATGGATTTTCTGTAGTAGATGGTTAATCCTACTATTGCAATGCAAATAAAAATCAAATAGACTCGCATAGATTGCTAATACAAAAATTCCACCCATAGCCCATAAAAAGCTACTTAAAAGAAATCTTAAGATATTCATAATTTTGTTTGCTGTTCTTTATACTGGCAGCCAAACCAGCTTTAAAGGTTTGTTTATCTCTTTATTTTCAATACTCAAAGATAGTGATTTTCTATAAATGTCGCAAATAATAGGACAATTATTTTTGTTAAAAATAGTTTTAGGTTTATAGACTGCCGAAGTTTTATTTTTCCCTAAAGTTTTTGGTATCATAATAATGTTCTCTTATCGTCCATGCCGGGCAGAACCCGGAAAAGTACGGTATCAAATACCTTCCCGGTTTCTCTCCAGTGCAGGCAGAAAAGGTATCAATTAGATGCAATCCTTTTGCTGATGGGCGATAGTTCCTGAATGGTGTCGGTATCGTTTCTTTTATGATGCAGCCGTTTTTCTGTATTCAGATATAGAGAGAAACGACACAAAGAACTTTAGGGAAAAGAAGATTCTTCGTGTTGCTCTTTCTGGAAGTGGAGTATATTAATCATATATTATATGTTTATAGGTTCATATATTATATATTCATATATTATTTATATATAGTGTTTTCTCTTTGTTCTTTTTCCCTATAGTTTTATGGTATCAATTTTTTTGTGTCCGGCTTCCGGCAGCTTTTTGTATTTGGTATCAAAAAGGCGTTCTTCAGAACATATCGAGCATGATAATTCGGTATCATTTCATCATGCCATGTTTGCCCATCAGTGCCGGAACTCCGAAAAGTACGGTATCAATTTCTTTCCAGACTATAAAACAAAGACCGAGAGTTTAACCTCCCGGTCTTTGTTAATAGAAATCTCTCTTTTTAATATTCATCATTTGTGATAAATATTTCTACTCTCCTATTTTTAGCACGTCCAGCTTCACTTGTATTGTCTGCATGGGTTCGCTATATCCTTTTCCATCTTCTGTTATGTTGTTTGTTTCTATACCAGCGGTTCTAAGGTAATTTCCTACTGCTGCTGCTCTATTTTTAGAAAGTATGATATTGTATTGTTTTTCTCCTATATTGTCAGTATGCCCAATTATTTTAATCTTAGTATTGGGTATTTCAGTAATGATATTACATAAGTCAGAAAGCATTTTTTGAGCTTCTTCATTTAATTCATATGAATCAAATTTGAATAGGATTTCACTTTGAGCTGTTGCTTTAAACTGTTCTTTTCCATTTTTATCTTTATAGCTGGAGATTGATAAGCCATCAATAGCTTTTAGTTTATTTCTTCTAGCTTCTATCTTTTCTTGGATAGCTTTATCTCTTTCTTCTTTAACTAATTTTGCACTTCCACCAACTATTGAAGCGGTTGAATAGTTACTATTATTTTCTATCATGTCTTTTTCTTTGTCGCTTAGTTCAGCGTTACTGAAAGTTATCATATGCGTTGAAGTACATGCGGTAAAAAATGTAACAACGAAGGCTGCTAGTATAATTATTTTCTTTTTCATGATTATCTTATTGCTATAATAGGTCTGATTTTAAATGAATTTCTTTTGCTTGTACTGGTTGCTCTTCCTTTTGTTAATGAAGAAATTAGTGCAAACACTTTAGGAGTATCTTTTCCTGCTCCATCTTCTGTAGAACTCCAGTACCAACCATCAAAGTGCGTTCCTCCAATGATTGAGAAAGAAGAATATACCTTTTCAAGATTATTAGAGATTGCTTTGTTTTGTGCGATAGAGCCAATAAACCAACCTGTAACACCTTTTGGTGCGTATTCTATAGCTTTTTGAGCTGCTGGATAAGCTAAACTATCTTTTATAGCAAAGTTCATTATTGCGGCAGTATTAGCTGCTCCATCAAAGCTGTTTTCATCTTCCGAAACATTAGCTATATCCTCGTCTGTATCTATTAAAGGATTTTCTTCTAAATCTTCTAATGAAACGGCATAAGCGGTTTCTTTTATATCAGGATTATTCCCATCATTACACCAAAATACAACTCCAATGGCTTCTTTTTCATTGGGTGAAAAAAGTGAGGGATGCACTATACTTCCATCACTACATAAGATACTACCCGGCTGTAATGATGTGTCTATAATATCTTCGTGTTTTGTACATGATGATATTACCCCTATAATGGATAATAGAATTATATATATTTTTTTTCATACTTAATTATTTATTGGAAATTTGACACCTACTAATAATCCATTTCGGAAATGGTCACGTGTCCAAAAGACAAAATCATTTTTTTGCATTACAAAGACTTGCATTCCATTTCTAAATGAATAGCTATATTCTAAACCTATATCAATGGAAGCCTGAAACCCTTTTCTGTTAGCTCCTAAATCTGCTCCAAACCGCCATCTTAAATTACTGTTTTTGCCTCGTGAGATTGTAGGTTTATATGCTGCACCTATGCCGAATGTTTTATAGCTCCAGAAACTATCAGAGCATACCTTATTACATACCGGGCATTTATCATATGCTGTAGCTAAATCAATATATAGTTCATAAGCATTGTGATATTTACCTTCAAACTCCAGCCCTACAACTGCATTGACGGTATTTTTCCATTGCCAACCTCCTGAAATATTAAAAACTTATCACCATCACCAGCCATTGACTTTAGGGAAAAAAATAAGGTGATAACAAGAAATGCTATTCTTTTCATAATCGTAAAATTTTATTCAGTAAAAGCATCTGCATGAAGAATGTCTGCATAATCAATTCTTAATGTTATAGTACGTCCTGAAATCTGTTTTTCAGATATTTCTATGGTAAGGACTTTTTCGTCTGGAAAAGTAAATTTTTCAAATACAAAAATATTCCGATAATTTTTCTTGAAAACAAGATTCTTATTAACTTGCATCAATGGAAGTATTTCTATAGATTGAAAATTAGTAGCCTTTGTTTGTTTTTATCTTCGATTTTAAAGCGTATTTGGTCTATATCATATCGTATTTTTGTTTTATTAATCATAGAAATATCAATAAAGAAATACTTGTCTAATGTGTAGATATTGTTTAGCACAATTTTCATTAGGTTACTTGTGCTGGAAACATCATAGAATTTATTTTTTGAAATAAACATTCTATGTGCGTAATCATACATTTGTGCTTTGGTTAAATTCACTTCTGGATTCATATAGCTACGTAAATCAGCATAAGGGATATTAAAGCGAGTGTATGCTTTCGCTAAGTCGCTACTATATACTAACATATATTGTACAAAAAATCTTTCTGTAACAATGGTGATAACTCCACTGGCTCCTTCTTTTGTGGGCTTTATTCTAAGAGAGTTACCAGTAGGAATATCGCCAACAATATCATTGACCGATATATCAACGTATTTTATATCTTCCATTGCTATAAAATGCGTTGAAACATCTTTGTTGATGTATATAACCTTTAGTTCTTCTGGGTTCTCACCTGCAAGCTCGATATTTTCTCCAATAGGGGTGTTCTGTGCATTTCCTGTAATAACAGAAACCATTGTGCATAATGCAATAAAAATCTTTCTCATATTATTGTTCTTTATCTTTGTTATTTACTAAAAAACTTGTGTATTATATTTTAATTTGGCTTTGTTTTTTGATGTTTTTAGAAAGAGCTTGGGTTGTACTACGGTAAACATCTTGTAAAGCACCTAAAGCAAACTGTTCTACTCCTTCTGATTGACTATTCATTTGTATTGTTTGGCTACCTATTTGCGACCCAACATCTTTACTTAAATCTCTAAAAGCTGATGAAGGAACAAAGAAGCCTTCTTGTCCGTCATTATCATATACAGATAAATCTACTTTCATTTGTTTACCATCAACCATTATAGAGGAAATATTAATGTGTACTCTTTGAGCCTTAAAGCCAGATACATTCCCATATAGGTAAGTTCCTTTAGTTAAAAGAGCGTCATTAATCATTATATCATCTAGAAGCCGTATGCGTACTCGGCTGCCATCTGTTACTTTTAAAGTTTCATCTAATATGGCTGTGATTAGTGAAGTTTTTGTTCTTTCCTACAGTATTGAAATATACTTCTGCGGGATTTTTCGCTTTTACAACTTCTATAGCCTTTTCTTTTGGCTTTTCATCTTGTTTTTTTTGAGGTGTTCTAGGACGTGGATTTTGCAATGAATCTATATAAGCCATTTGCATTTTAAACAGTTCCATTTCTTCTTGCATCTTGGATTTTTCAGGGGCTTTCCTTGTTTCTGTTTGACTTGATTCATCTATAGTAGGAAGCCCTTTGATTTGTTGCTCCAATTCCTTTTCTCGGATTTTAGAAGCCTGATTTAAACTGTCAATTTGCCTTATTTCATCATTGGAGTAAAGAGAACCATAACTTTCTATTTCACTAACTTCTTCTTCTTTATCTATGGTTTGTATGGATGAATAATCAGAAGATTTTTTGAAAGCTCCTTTAAGTGATTCAAATTTACTTTTTATCTCTCTCTTTTCTAAATTAGCATCAGGAATATCAAGATTTAATTCTTCCGTTTCTACTAATGTAGTTTCCTCTGCTGGGGCAGAGTTTACCATATCCTTAATTAACCATCCTATTCCTAGAATAAAAGGTAGGATGAGTATAGGAATGATGTACTTGGGCTTTTTAATATCAATCTGTTTCATACGCTATTTATTTAATTTATTATATAAATCTTTTATTCGCAAAGTGTCTTCTGGAGTTAATTTCCCATTCTTTCTTAGTTCATTAATTTCATTTTGCATTTTAATTACTTCTAACAAATCGCCAACTCCTATTTGTTTTTTTTGTAGGCGGCTGTCAATGCTAATTTGTCTTTTGTTCTTTTCTTCGTTGAAAACTTGCATTGCTTTTCTCGATGGACGCATTACTATTGATAGAAATGTAACTAAAGAAAGAAATGAAATCGTAATTCCAAACATTACTTTGTGGTGTATGTCTGCCCATGCTAATAAGCGTTCACAAGCGTTATTAACTCCGAATCTTTGAAATATTTTAGTAAGAAGAATAACTGTAGCTTGTTCGGCTTTAGTCTTGATCTTTTCTTTTCTATCATTCTTTTTATGTTTAAACAGTTTCATTAGAAATTCTTTTTTACTTTATAATCTAGGTCTTTATTGAGTATCGTTTTCCAATCTGTGATAATAAGCCCATGAGGATTATTTTCAGTACGTGGAATTTGTCTTAATTTCCCTGTAGTTACAAGTTGCCTTTTTAGAATGGATGTTTCTCGTTCTATACGTTGGATGCCATAGTATTTAAAAGATAGGTTGTTCATATCTATCTTAATACTATCTGTCATGATTGTTACAGTTGCAGAACTTGCTAAAATAGTGTTGAAATATCCTTTTTCTTTTAAGTTGTTATATTGTTTTAATCCACTATCATCAATTAGATACATGGCTTTTTCCATGTTGTATTTTATAAATTCATCGTCTGGTGGTAATGTGAAAAATAAAGTGTGGAATAGATTTATGTGGCTTTTACATTCTACTTCAAGTTGACTTCTGTACCTGTTTGTTTCACTAATACAGGTACATCATTATCAAGACATATATTTTCTTTCTTTCCGCTTTTACTAAAGAGAAACAAAAAGCTAGTACCATACCGGAAATAACTATACTAGTTGCAAAACAGCCAATAGATAAAATTCCGGCTAGTTTAATTTTATTTTCTAAGTTTTTAATAATCATGATTACGTGTGTTTAAAAGTTTATGAATTTTTTTACATCGCTGCACTTGCTCCACCTGTAGCCGGAGCTGCTATGGCTTTGGTTGCAATTGCTGCTCCTCCAACCATACCTCCTACCGCTTGCCCTACTCCAGTTGTACTTACAATCCATGTAGAAACAAAAGGTATTGTAAGCATGGAAAATGCTCCAAGTAATGCTGTGAGAAGGAAGCTATTGACACCTCCGGAAGTCATTCCGACATACATAACAAATGCAGCTTCATTTCTAAGCGCATATTCTAAAATTTCAATTTCTCTTTCTATCCCATATTGCATTACTACTAAGGAAATTGATAGTACTATATATGCAATACATGAATATAAACTAACACTGACAAAACGAGCAATCCATTGTATATAAGCATCCCGAAATGCTGGTAAAACAGAGAATGCAAAAGCTAGTGGACCAAGGATAACTAGTATTCCTGTGAATATAATTTGTAGGAAAAAGACAAAATAGGTACATACTTGCCAAAACGTAACAACAATAAATTCAATGATATTAAACATTATCATTTTGGCCTTAGCGACTACATACACATATAATCCAGCTATCTTATCTCCAATAGCTGAAAAGTCTATGCTAAAATCATACCATTTTTTATCCTGAACTTCATTTTCGGCTCTTTCAACAAGAATTGAGGTATGTAATAATTCTACAGCAACGCTATCAATAAGTGCATACCTATTACGAGAGAGTAACTCTACTTCATCTAGCTGATTTGTAAACATTGCCTTACTTTGTGCTGTAAGTACTTCTCCGGGATAACTTATCAAGTTAATAAAAGGAATCCAGAACATAAGAACTAATCCTAGTGCGAATGGGCGCAATAATGGAATAATCTCTAATTTTTTGTCCCCACTCATCATTTTGAAACTTTCCACTCCAAAATATAGTAACATAAAGATTGCTGCTAATGCCTGTGCATCTGCTATGAACTCTCCAAATAGGACAGTTGTCTTATCTCTTAGTCCATCAAATAATTCAAATAAGTATTGATCTATTAATTCATTCATGGTTCATTATTGTTTTATTTATATTATTCAATCTTGTTATTAGTGAAAGAACCTCTATTAGCTCTTTATCAAAATCTAAATAGGCTTCTCTCTTTTTGGAGTTACTCATATGTGAATCATGGATTATCTCTATGTTCTTTTTTATTCTAGTAACTTCATCGGTTATAACTTTGATATGTTCTTTATTACCGTTAGTAGAAGAATATTCAACGAGCTTTTTGTTTATATCATTGAGAATATCATTTCTTCGATTCTTTGTTAAAGTGTACTGATAATCAATCGTTTTATCGCCAAATTTGAAAAGTTCCTGTTTATAAATGGTATCAACTTTAGAGCCTTCTTTTTCGGTTACGGATTTATTATATTTTACGACTGCCATCATTGGAACTTCTTGTAGCTGAAAGTTACGCCTATCCTGTTTCCCGTATTTGTCGTGTAATCCTAAACCGACTAAAGGAATTTTAATGCCTAAGACTTTTTTATACCATATCCAGTAATGATAGTATTCCGGTTGTAGCCGTACCCTATCCATAAACTCCATGTTATTAAGCACACTCCATTTTCCTTATCCTTTACTGGCATTTGGGAAAAGACATTAGAAGTACCAATAATCAACATTAGGGAAAAAATAAAAGCACTCTTTTCATATTATCTTTTAGGTTTTACTTTATAATTCTGTAATAAATCATCAACTAATTTTGAACGATTGTCTTTGTATTTAAATACTCCCGGAGCTAATGTTTGTAATACTCCATTTCTTTTTGCTGTTCTCATTTGTCGGCATACAGAGTATGCAATACCTCTCATGTTTCTTAGTTCATTAATAACATACTTAAGCAAGTCTATTCTTTGCTTATTATCCATAAGGTTTACATCAGTCCCGACAATGGCGACCTGATAAATGTATTGTGTCAAATCCGCAGTACGATTAACTAATTCTAATTGTGTTTTTGCTGACACCAATAATAAAGCCGGGTCACCTACAGCAAGTTCAACCATTTGTTTTTGATATTTTCCAATATCTGCTGCAATATCAGTGCAGTAGATAATATCTTTCCTGTTTTTATGATGGCTTCTACAGATTTTAGGCTATTGTAAAATTTGCTTTGGAAAAATTCAATCTGAACCATTTTTTCACTGATTTGCTTTTGTATAAGGCTTATTTGAGTTTCATTATCTTTCACTTTAGAGAAAGAAGTATGTTGCACCTTATGATTAGCTATAAGTGTTTCCATGCAGGTTATATCCAATACTGCCTTTTGCGAATATGCAAATTGGGTTAAAGTGGATGCTACCACTAAAATAAATAGGATCTTTGTCATGACATTTATCTTTAACGGTTTGTAAGCCATTTGTATTTATCTGGGATATACTTATATAATGGCTGTTGCCCTATGATGTTAAGTATATCTTTTAAGTTTCCTTCATCGGAGTGATACCCTAGTACCTTATTGACTTGTAAAACCCAATCCGTATTTTTTAATTTGGAAGCTTTTAGGTCTATTATAAAATTATCCAACCCTGTTTGAAAACTATCGTAAATGATATGATAATATCCAACAGCATCTTTCTCGATTCTTTCTGTAGTAAATGTAAAATATTCGTGTAAAGAAACCTCTACTCCAAATACATTACCATAGTTACCTCTTTTTATAAAAACTTCGTTGAACCGATTTCGATTTTCCTTATTGGGAAGTTGATTGATAGTAAATATTTGTTTTTGATTTACTTCCGTTAAGGATAAAAGATTGGCGATTTCTTGATATTTGTCTATAAATTTACTTTGGTCTAACAGACATATAATATCAGAGTTGCTGATAATAGAGTTTTTGACTACTGGATTACTAATTATGTCTTCCAGTTCCTGAGTAACAACCATTGCCATACCCCAAAATTTGCGTACTGTTTTATACAAATAGAGTATGTATCCTGCCATCATAGGGCTGGCTATGGCCTTCAAGCTTCTTCAATTATTAATGCCTTTCTGTTCTTTTTAATCGCATTTTTGGATAAAAACGTCCATAATAATTAAGGTAACTATTGGGAATAGTTCAGGGTCATCTTTAATCGCATCAATTTCAAAAACTATAAAGGGTTCTTCAAAGAGGAAGTATCAAAATCTTCATTAAGAGTTTTTCTAACTGTCCTCCTTTGTAGAATTTTTTTAGTAGAAACTTATAGTTAGTAATGTCAAAATCAATCTTGTTCTCTTTGCAAATGATAGGTATAATGCGTAGAGAAAATTCATAGAATGAGTTAAAAGATAAACTTTCAACTTTTATTTCTTTCAGTATATCTTCTTTCTTTTGGATGCGTCTTTCTATGACAGAAAGCAATCTGGTTTCAGGATTATCAAGCTCTTGGCGTGTGAAGCCTTTTTCAATGAGAATGTTTTGTATCGCTCTTTCTGCGTTAGTTTTTTCTCCACCTTCTCCTTTTTCTACCAATTGTTGCAATTTATCTATTTTTTCAGAAAGTATCTTACGTTCTTCTTTTTCCCTTTCGTTTTCAAATTCTTCTGCGTTGACTTGAAATTCAAGTAGCAAATTTTCACGTATGGCTTCTTTTCTGCATCTGAATAGCCGTTGAAAGGATGAAAGTAGAATGAATAGTATTTTTCTATGGTAATATCCATAATTTCTTCTTCTTGCTTTTGACCTCACCATTTGCACCTTTCTATATCAGGAAAATTAATGATTTAAGAAAGTTTTTCTTTTCTACATTATACTCTTCTTCAGTAATTCGGAAAGGATTCATAGATATAGGCTTGCTTTCAGAATAAGTAATGTATTTGCCATGATAGTATTCGCACATTCCTGAATAACTATGCCCTGTATCTACCAATACAATATCAGTGTTATCTAAAACCCATTGTCTTACTTTGGAGTTGACATAGAAAGACTTACCAGAACCACTTGGACCTAAAACAAAGAAGTTGGAGTTATTTGTATATTTTTTCTCACCTTCTTTCCCGGACATATCTATTCCAACAGGCAATCCTTGTCTGTCTGTAAAATAAGTAAGAAAAGGGCTGTTTTCTGTTACTTGTAATTTTCCTTAAACAAAGACAAATTGCAGCATCGGAAGTTGTTAGAAATTTGTCATAACTGTTTAGGTTGATTGCGTTTCCTGGCAGTGCACATTCGAATAATTCTAATTGGTTGAAGCATTGTTTATTAATAATAATGCCACAATCAAAAAGAGATGTTTCAACATAGTTGATAGCCTTACTAATATCATCAAGACCAGCAAGAATGATATTATAATGTGCATATACAAGCATTTGCCCTTCTCTGGCAATATCCGACTGCACTCGTTCTATGTCTTTTACACATAAATCATTTGCAGGGTCAGGCATTCCTTTATGTTTTTTCTTTTTGCCTTCTAATTTGTTTGCTTCGTTTCGTTGGTCTGGAATATTTATTACTTGATTATAGATAATTGTGTCTATACTTGGTGTATCATGCAAAAAAGAGAGTAAGTCAACAGGAAATCTTAGCCCAATATTGACCTCTTTATATGGTTTTATAATAGAAGGAAAATTAACTTCGTCAATATCTACAAGAGAAATGCACTGTACGTTTTTTCTCCAATTATAAGATTTTCTTCTCTTGCTTTGATATTTTTAGGCTTACTGTTTGCTGATTGAAATTGATAGATAGAAATCTTTTATATATATTTCTATTTCATTTTCATTTAATAGTTTAGCTCTTATTCCTCTATTAGCGAATAGTCCTAATACTTTTGTGATATTTCTAATAAAAGTATCAAACCTTCGAGGGTCAAAAGAAAAGAATTTAGACCTTTCTGCTTCTCCTGTAATAACAAGATAAGTAGAAATATCAGTATATATTCGTCCTTTAAAATGTTCAAAATAACGATTTGATAAATAGTCGTTCTTCCTATTCTGGGGTGGTAAAATGATTTTTACATAGAATATCCTGTTTTTGTATTGTATATCCAGTTCCTAATACTTTGAGGATATTAGTAAATAAGTGGTGAAAATCATAGTAAGCATCCATATCTGCTGAATACTGTATTATAGGATTTTCACATTTAATGATAACAGAATAGTCGCCCCTTCGGTTATAAAATATAGGAGTATTGTCTATTGTTTCAATACCAATATAAGGAGCTTCAAATTCACTTTTCTTTTTCATAAGCTTTATTTTTTTCTATCTCTTACAAAAGTGCGTGATACTATATATATGCCTTTTCGTTTATCTTTCTTGTGAAGTCCTTTTCTTTGTAATTTTGATGTTATTCCTAACCCTCCAAACATAACTATTACAAGCGTTATGCCTCCCCACATGAAAGAAGCTAGAGTAGAAACAATAGCACATAAAAGTAAAGCACTAATAATACAAGCTCCACCGATATAAATGAACTTGCCTTTAAATCCTTTGAAAATAAGGGGCTTTTGTAGCCCCTTATATACATTGTAACTAAGATGCTCTTTTGACATATTAGATTCCGAAGAATGCTTTTACGACAACACCTGATACAACGAGGAAGATACATGACCCCATCCAGCCCATAACAGCCTTTTGTACATCTTGGTCACCAGAGTTCCATTTTAAATAAACTCGCACTGCCCCAATTAATCCTATTATACCTCCTAGTATCATCATCATGTTTCCTAGGGGTCCATGTAGGTTGCAAGTTCAGAGCTGGCCGCATCAATTCCCGCAGCACCTTGTGCAAAAGTGTTAGTTACTACCATTATGCTAATGGCTAAAGCGAATGCTCTTTGAGCAATTTTTGAAAAAAACTTTTTCATTTGAATAAAAATTAGTTGTTTATTTGTTAAAATTTACGTGTGAAAACATGCTTTTCCCTTTAGCAAGAAGTTGTTCCATTGGAATACCTTGTGTTTCAACTTCCATTTCAATAGATTCATTTACAGATACATAATTCTGTTCAGATTCTTTTTTCATCCTCTTTTTCGTATGAGCCTGTTTCAAAATCTTCATCTACAACTTTGTGAGGTATTTCTTCTTCCTCTCCTATTGAAATAATTTCTTCTTCTTCACCTGTATTGGTTTTGCTTTGCTTTAGGAAAGCATCATACAGGATGTTTGCAGCGTAGTAAACTACATAAATGGCAAATACAGCCATGATAAATTGTGAATAACTCATATTCTTAAATTTAAAAGTTTCATTAATCGACCCTTTTTCTGTACTAAAGAAAACGGTTCTTTTTTTGCTTAATCAAAGAACTTATGTCGCTACGGTGTTTAGTTAACCAATCTTCCAAAATAAACGGATTTAAATAAAATGGAGATAATAGGCTACGCTCGTGTTTCAACGAAACAGAATTTACATCTGCAGCTACATCTTTAAAAACCGGATGCAAACTTATATTTGCAAAAGTATCAAGTTTTCCTTTAATAAAGCCCTAATATTTGCGAGAAATACTTTTGTTATCTGGAGCTAGATAGATTAGGGTTCTTTGAAGAAGTTTATATTTGATTTTGCAGAAAAGAGTTCATTTCAAACATAGTTATGCTATTGAACTAATAGTCATTTAGGAAGATTCATGGAATTTTTGCTTCATTGGCTGAATTTAACTAATTTCCAGAACAACTATATTACAATGCAAATAAATAACTTATAACGCCATATATCTATATGCAAAAGAAATAGCTTATTTTATTGAAAATCCTTATTCTATGATAAATCATAAGAATTTTACACATTGGAAGTACTACTCATACTATTTACGTTATGTAAATGTAAGATTCCAATAGCAACAGAAGCTGGTATTTCATCTGTAACAAAACCAACTTGCTTAAGAATATCAACTACCTGTTCTTTTGTTTCATATCTTACCGCAGCTCTCATATTGTTAGGTAAAAAGAATATTTTGGCTTTTACATTTAAATACTGTAACACTTGGATAAAAAAACCTGTACTATCCATTGTAAATTTATCGTATTTAAATGGGCATATTATTATATCCGCAGCTTTAAGAATAGTTCCCAGAGCATCATCATCAATCTTACCAGGCAAATCTATTAATAGATTTCCTTGCTCAACCTTAGTAAAATCACTAATAATTTTAGCAACATTAGATATATCGGTTTGTATAACCTCATATTTAGGTTCATTATCATAGGTCGCAATATCTTCTTTTCTTCTATCCGATAATGAACGCTGAAAATCTAAATCAATACTAGAACTTCTTTTCCTTTTTCTACTAGATAGTTGGCAAATTGTATGCAATTAGTCGTTTTACCACAACCGCCTTTCTGATTCCCAAATAATATTATCATATCTTATTATATTTATTAATTTTGTTGCTGTCCTCTTTTCTTTTTCCTATTAGGAGATTTATCTTGCTGTACATTTATATGCTGGCTAAGAATATCACAAATAGCATCAATCAGATTAAATCCCCTTGCCAGTTCTGAATCTTGTTCAACAGTTATTCTTTCCATCTTATCAAGAGTAACTAGAGTAATCCTATCTTTACTATAGCCATCTTTTATAATATTGATTCCTAAATCATCAGTACTTACGATTACTTTATTCTTTTTATCTATTAGATAAACTAAATTATCATCTTCAACAAAAAGAATTCCTTTTTCTCTTAATGTAGAATGTAAATCTGAACTATGAGCCAAATAACTATTTATCATATCAGAATAGACAGTATTTTTTTTATCCATATGCTCTTGAATCAAAATATCATCTTTTTCACATGATAAATTCTACTTAACAACTCGGCTTCTTTAAGTGTAGCAACATTAAATTTATTTGCTTCATACACTCTGCTATTATATCTAAGTTCTTTCAACAGTTTTTTATCAAGAACCAATAAAGCCTTATCATCACCATTTATAAATATTGTGCCATTCATTGAAAACCTATAACCGTAATCTAACATTAATTTCTTGAAACTATCCATTGTATATTTTGTTCCATCTTTCAAAAGAAGATTAATTATACTATTACAGTGTTCAACTTTTGCTTGTTTATTAGGCTCTACTAAAAGTTCCTTCAAATCCATAACTTCCCCACCTTTCAAAACTCTCTTATTTCTATAATCAATTAATGTATATCCATAAGGTTTAGTATGTCCTTTTCCTGTATGAAAGACTAAATTTATACCAAACTTATCTTTCATCAAAGTTTGAAGTTCTGTATAGGAAAGTCCTTGCTTATATTTAAATAAAAGAGCTGTTATCTGTTTTCTTCTTTCTTCATCAGGTGTATATTGTTTAGCTTTATCTTTTATCTGCTCTAATTGAATTGAAGCGTGCTTTTCACCACCCTTATACAAAATTAATAATCCATCCTTTTCTCTTAATTTCCATCCTGATTGTTCAAGTAACAACTTATATTGCTGCACTGTAGAAAAAGAAAACTCCATGTATTTTGAAATATTATCTTTAGCCTTCAAAGCTAAATCAACATTCATTATTTGATTTATGACTTTCTGTGAGCGCACAGCTTCCATATTATCTTTTACCTTCTGTCCGTTCTTCTGTACTCGTGTAGAAACAATATGTACATGATTATTTTCTGTATCAGAATGAAAATATATCATATAAGGATTATTTCCATAACCCATTTTATTTATATATTGCAAAGCTACATTTTCAAATCCTCTGCCGAATATTCACGCCCCTTACATGAAATCACTGCATGAAATTGTTTTGCCTTGACCGCTGGATTAGTCCTACAGACAGATTCCATATAAGCTATATAATCCGACTTCTTCAAATTATCTGGATTCATAGCAAAATTTTCTGCAACAAGAAGTTCACTCTTGCCTTCCTCATTCTTTCGCTCATATAATCAATACCAGCGAAAGAAGTTGCCGCTTTTAAAACTACTACTACCATATTTATAACTTCACACCGCAAATATACAAACAAATATTCAATAAAAGAATATTTCAATATAATTTATTCATATAATAAATATACAAATATTATATATTCATATATTATTTATATATATAATATTTTTCCCTAAAGTTTTTTGGTATCATAATAATGTTCTCTTATCGTCCATGCCGGGCAGAACCCGGAAAAGTACGGTATCAAATACCTTCCCAGTTTCTCTCCAGTGCAGGCAGAAAAGGTATCAATTAGATGGAATCCTTTTGCCGATGGGCGGTAGTTCCTGAATGGTGTCGGTGTCTTTTCTTTTATGATGCAGCCGTTTTCCTGTATTCAAGTATAGAGAGAAACGACACAAGGAACTTTAGGGAAAAGAAATAGTAACGCTGTCTTTATCACTAAAATTATATATATCAATATTATATATACATATATTATTTGATTGACATCAACTTACGCCAAGTAACATTCAATTTATCTTGCATAATTACATAGTCTGCCATTTTCTTTTCTACCTCATAAGAACCTCTTGATTAACTTCCTCCTTATGAATATTTACATACCTAGCCAACTGATTTATATTATTTCCTATACGTTTCATTTCCAAACAAATTTCATCCATCGAACGAATAAATTCTTTAGGGTCAATAAGACCAACTCCTTTCCTAAAGACTCTCTGTCTAAAATAATCTGACATACATTTGCTAGATTTAGAAGCTTTAGTTAGTTCTTCATATTCTAAATTCGTTAAGCGAACTTTCACTATTCTATCTCTTTTATTTGCTTTCATACTATGATACTAAATAATATATGCCCCCAAGTTGCGAGGGGCTAAACTCCTGATTTATCAGGCAAGATTTGGTTTTGTGGACACAAAAACACATCTTACTATTAATTTCTACAAACGCAAATATATAAATTTCTAAACACCCTGCCAAACAAAAGGGAAAAGAATACAATTAGAAATGTTTTCTCTTCGTCCATGTCCGGGAGAACCGGGAAAAGTACGGTATCAAATACTTTCCCGGTTTCTCTCAATACTAACAGAAAAGGTATCAATTAGATGAAATCCTTTTGCTGATGGGCGATAGTTCCTGAATGGTGTCGGTATCGTTTCTTTTATGATGCAGCCGTTTTCATGTATTCAGATATAGAGAGAAACGACACAAGGAACTTTAGGGAAAGAAGATTTTTCGTGTTGCTCTTTCTGGAACTCTGGAAGTGGAGCGTGTTAATGACATATTATATCTTATTTGTTTATATATTATTTATCGTTTGTTTATATATTATATAGTCATGTATTATTTATATATATAATATGCTATTTTGTTTCTCTTCTTTTCCCTAATGTTTTATGGTATCAATTTTTTGCGGCCGACTTCCAGCAGTTTTTTGTATTTGGTATCAAAAGGTCGCTCTGCAGAACCTATCGAGTGGGATAATTCGGTATCATTTCATCATGCTATATACGCCCATCAGTACCGGAACCAGAAAAAGGATGGTATCAATTCCTTTCCTTTTAGTATATCAAAAAAGCATAGGGACAAAAACCCAACTTTTTAAAATATGCTTTTTTTAGATAGGGACAAAAACCCAACTTTCGTTTGAGTAGTTATATCACATAGGACTTTTTTTTGTTAATGGATGTTCTTTTCCCTAAAGTTTGTGTTAAGAAAATAAGAAAAGTTCCTTTTCTATGGGTTTATGTAATAAGAAAAATTCCTTTTTTGTGTTAGGTAGGATTATCAAGTTTTATTTAATCAGCTAGTGATAGTAGTACCTTAAAATATTGATAGATAACTACTTAAAAATCAGCGCACAGAGATAAAAAGTTAGGGACAAAAACCCAACTTTCTAGGGACAAAAACCCAACTTTCTAGGGACAAAAACCCAACTTTCTAGGGACAAAAACCCAACTTTTATACCCTTCATAGGGACAAAAACCCAACTTTTATTCATTTTCTTTTTCTTCTCCTATTATTCCGGGAAGCGTTTCTACCTCTTTTAATAAAACCGCCAAACAATATTCGGCTTTATTTGAAATCTTATTCCAATTCTCTCTAATATATTCGCCTAAATAAAGCATCTTATTTAACACTGCTGCATGATTATTCAAGGTGATATGTGGAATAAACTGCTGTAAATGTTCGTCCTGCATTGCAAAATGCAACGTACAAAAGTTCGTTATCATCTTCTTTTGTCCTTTTAACAAATCTTCTTCCTTCTTTGATAATGCAGATTTAATAACCTTGAAATTAAGTTTATAGGGTTGGCTATCTCCTGAATTACGATAAACTTCTGCCATTTCAAACCAACAATCAGCCTGTTCAAACAAATCATCGTAAACAGGACGTATTACACGTTTATACAAATCTTTAAATTCGGGTATTTATCCTCTAGTTTTAAGAATTTCCTAAATCTATCCACATAAATAGAAAAACCACCTTTTTCTTTCCATGAGCTAATCAACATATACATTCTAATTGTATATCTACTTTGTGCTCTTAAAGCTATTTCTTTTATATAACGTGTAAAACCTCTATCAACATTTATAAATACTTTAGCTACCTCTCTATCCATTTCTAAAGAAGCCTCTTGAATAAGGAGTTTTAGGAATATTAGCCTTTGTGAATAAACCTGTTATAGCCCAACTTTCCTCACCTGTTATCGGATCTTTAACGTCAAACTCTACAGGAATACTGATTAATTTACGAACCATACTTTTTACTTCTTTGTATTGGTCGGACTAACACCCAAATCGGTAGGCAATATCTACTCTTATACGGTCTGAATATTCTTGAAATAAGGATAATTGCTCACATGGAATAGATGTACCATATTTATCTATATGCTGAATACTTAATTCTATGACATTCTGTAATTTTTCTATAACAGCAATTAAGATTCTAATCTGTACTGTCTTGAAATCACCAGCCATTAATGTAACCACATTAGGCTGTTTCAACCATGTGGGATTTTCAGGAAGTTCTACTGGAAGATTTGTACGAGGATGCCCTTTTCTAATTCTAACTATCTCACCGTCTATTTCCTCTTTTTCTTCTTTAACCGCACGTTTTCGAACTTTTATTTCTCTATTTACCATCGTTTTTTATTTTGACTGATTAATACTCCAAAAAAAAGTAGAATGAAGAATATTAACATAAACTTGGCTATATAAAATAACCCTATGAGAATCATTCTAAAAATAGTAATGATAACTCTAACAGATTTCTTATTATGTTCCTCCAATCCATTTTCCCTGTTTCTATAATTCCTGTCGCCAAAGCTCCGGCTGTACTATTGTATAACCAGCACTTTGCAAATATACTCTTTTAAATTCATCGGGCAACGAGCCTTCAAGGAATTGCTTTTTATGCCTTGATGCAGTTCGTCGGTCATATGGACTATTTTTAGCCCAACCTCTTTTAAGGATTAATTCCTTAAAGCATTCATCTAATGTTTTTGCTTTATCTATCATAATCTTTTCGTAAAGAAATTATCGGATTTTTCAATCCTTTATACATTTCACAAGGAGTCCCAAACAATTCACATAAGATAAAATGTATAATTTTCTCTTCATCCAATAATGGATTTGACTTATCCTCTAGCTCCACAACTAATGTATATTGATAATTATAATTCTCAACAACAACTTCTTTTCATTAGAAACCTCATGTAAATCTTTCTATATTTATGCCATAAAGATGTATTAAAAAGCTCTACAGTAAGATAATTATTTATCTGTTCTGTTGTATAGTCTTCTGACAAACGTTTCCCAGTAAGCCTATAAACAGCCTCTATTTTCGCTTTTTTCCCTACAAACTTTTTCTTTCCCATCATCTGACAAGAAGGAAGTTCATCCCTAGATATAAAAGGCTTCCAATCTGACATCTTACGATATACCTTATATTCAATAAACATTCTATCTATATTTTTATTATATGACACATTTAACACAATTCGATAAAATTATAGTCATTTATCGCCAATCTTATATTTACTCCTCTTACTTGTTTTAAATCACACAAAAACATGAATTACTTTACCAAAAGTATCTTTCATGATTTTACAGGGACACGTACCTTGACGGTAATGTAAGCATGTTGTATTACATTCTTCGGTGCATACATGACCAATAACCGTAAACGGGACATCATTATCTATCAGTCCTCTAATTCATCATTATCATTCATAACGAATATTTCACCACGAATTTCAATTGCTAAATATTTCCGTTTCATTTCTGTACTGTTATGGGTTAATCCTTTCAAGCCAATCACTAACGCATTTTTCCACTTCTGCATAGCTGGTAAACGTTCTTTTTTCAACAGTTACACAGTACCGCATTAATTCACCGCGAATAATTCCTGCATCATCCTTCCAAACATTTATAGCTCCATTATCTCCGGCAGAAGTACACGCATATCCCAGTTCGATGGTTGATTCAATGTCACTTGTATTATTGATACTATACGCATCAACCTTACGTCTTTTTACTCCCGGAAGCCCATCTAACTGACAGATAGGCTTCTCTTTCTTTATGATTATATTTTTGTTCATTACTGTACTGTTTTACGTTAAACATGGGTAACTTCATCATCAAGGAATTTTACAACTTCTCTATCCATCATAAATGGAGTGATATTTTGCCTAATATTTGGTCTTTCAACCTCTTCAATCACATTATTTCCTATAATGAAATTCTTGTTGTAGCATACAAGATAAACAGTTTCTTCATCCGAAAATCGAAATATATCACCTGTAATAAGAGTCTTGAATGTTGTTGTCTTTGCCATGATTTAGCTCCTTTCTGTTTTGAATCAAAACCACCCGATACGAGTGATATTTCTATCCTTCTCATTCATCCACTGCTTATAAGAAGGATAATGTTTTTCCTCCAGTTTATCCATGAATGAGCTATTGGGAACTTTGCCTTTCAATTCCTCCCATAACTCCATTTGTTCATCGGTCATGTTCTCAATGTTAGTGATGACGTTCTCATACCCGTTGTCATACTTTTCATCGACACAAAATATTTTATCTGTATCTACGTATGAGGTTTTACGGTCATAATTCTCATACTTCACTACATTTGCACCCTTATTTATCTTTTTAAGGATGCTAATACCTAACTTTACAGAGTCTTTGTCTAATGCCATAATATTGTTCCTTTCTTTTGGATTTTGAATATTAATCTTCTTCAACGAAAGTGTTAGTCGTGTTTATCACACCAGCAGAATCAACACTCTTTCCATCGCGGATAAACACTTTCTCACGAATTAGCTCTTCATAGTCATACTGTGACATTCCGATGACACACACACGACCATCAATATACAATTTACATTTCATCAATTCAGTTCCTTCAACCGGACCGATAGCATCTATTTGCATTGTTCTTTTATTCATATCTTTGTTTTACGTTAATTACTAAATCATAAATTAATCCTTTCACATTTCTAATAATTGACTATTAATCTGTAGCTTTCTTCAATGCTTCAAAGAAGACAAGTAATCATCAACAGCTTTATTTAACGCTGCATATTTATCTTTCCACGTTCTTATTTGCCGTTGTGTTTCAATATACCTATCATTCAAAGTTGCATAATTCTGAATAGCAAATCTAATAGCTTTAGCATCTGTTTTTCACCAGATAATTTTTTAGATTTTCTAACTCTGCACAGGCTGCATCGTCTAAGCGTAATGTAAACTCTTTTTCATAAAAAATGATTAATGAATTAATACTGAAAAATAGCCTAACAGTTGGCTACGAAATGGATTTAAAGCAATGTTTCATAATTTTGTTTGCTGTTCTTTATACTGGCAGCCAAACCAGCTTTAAAGGTTTGTTTATCTCTTTATTTTCAATACTCAAAGATAGTGATTTTCTATAAATGTCGCAAATAATAGGACAATTATTTTAGTTAAAAATAGTTTTAGCCTTATAGATTGCCGAAGTTTTATTTTTCCCTAAAGTTTTGGTATCATAATAATGTTCTCTTATCGTCCATGTCCGGTAGAACCGGGAAAAGTACGGTATCAATTTCTTTCCCGGTTTCTCTCCAATGCTGGCAGAAAAGGTATCAATTAGATGCAATCCTTTTGCCGATGGGCGGTAGTTCCTGAATGGTGTCGGTGTCTTTCTTTTATGATGCAGCCGTTTTCCTGTATTCAGGTATAGAGAGAAACGACACAAGGAACTTTAGGGAAAGATTTTCGTGTTGCTCTTTCTGGAACTCTGGAAGTGGAGCGTGTTAATCACATATTATATATTGTTTGTTTATATATTATATATTCATATATTATTTATATATATAATATGATATTTTGTTCCTGTTCTTTTCCTAATGTTTTATGGTATCAATTTTTGCGTCCGGCTTCCGGCTACTTTTTGTATTTGGTATCAAAGGTCGTTCTGCAGGGTGTGCCAGGAATGATAATTCGGTATCATTTCATCATGCCATGTTTGCCCATCAGTGCCGGAACTCCGAAAAGTACGGTATCAATTTCTTTCCCTATAGTTCTTATTGGGTTAGACTACAAGACGCATTAAAATGTATTCTCAAAGTGAGAATGTATTTTAATTTGCGTCATGTTTCCGCTTCTGCAATGCTTACTAAAGTGGAGTTACCTAAAAGGTAGTGGAACTTTACTAAGGATTGCAGAAGGATAAAAACATACCTTAGAAGGGTGGGTGGGTTTACTGATAGCAAAACTATTGGAGCGTAACAAAGTGAAGCGATTAAGCCTTGGTTCTTTTGGCGTTTGAAAAAAGAACTCCCCCCAATGAGGGGGGAAGGAACCTTTAAGCAACCTTTGTATTTTTCTCTTCTTCAACTTCTTCCACATCTAGCCTTATATTTAGATGCTGGGCTATGAATTTACTACCTTTAATAGCATCTGCCAATACAGTAAATAAAAATTTAGGTTCTTCTTTTATTGCTTTGCACCATGATTTTAAATAAGCCGCATTTTCTTCTCTGACGGTTACAGAAATACCCAAATATACACCAGACAAAGCCGATATTAATTCTGCTACAAGTTCTTCACGCCCATAATTGAATTTATCATTTTCATAAAATCCTTTTCGATTTAGTCTATTTTTAACACCTGTACTATGTCCCATTCATGTAATTCTGTACCATAAAAACTTTCTCCGTCCTTAAATTGGCTCTTTAAAGGTAAAGTAATGCTATCATTTGATATTGAATAAAACGCACTATCACTAGAAACCGTTTGAATAGGACATACCCAATTTTGATTCTTATTCATTTCATCAAGTATTGGATTTACATACATTTCTTTCTCTTCTTGTGGCTGTTCCTCTCCTGAAAATTTAGCCTTTAATATATCCCATCTATTGGGATATTTTTCCGCAAAGTTTGTTTGGTCTAAATTAAAAACTTGGAAATATTTTGTATAAGCTGCTAAACGGTATTCTTTTTGTTCTTCTTCTGATAATTTGTTATATTCATCATATGAAATTTTTTCATTTGTCTGACGATGATAAGCACAAAATAATGTATAATAAACAGGAAAAGCAACAGCACCTTTTAGAACATTAATACCTTCGTTTCGTGCTTGATTGAATGTCAAAAAAAACAGGAGTTTGATAATTATATTTTTCACACAAAAAATAAAGTAAAAAAGCGTTTCCACCACTATAAGTACGACCTGTTAAATTTTGTGGTAAAAAGTTCTGTTTAGAGTTGACTTTAGAGAACCAAGGTTTTTGCCAATTCATAGACAAACTTTCAATTTTTTCAACCATAAGGTTTACAAACTTCTCTGCATTTTTATCAAAAGTAGATTTCATAATTTTGTTTGCTGTTCTTTATACTGGCAGCCAAACCAGCTTTAAAAGTTTATTTATCTCTTTATTTTCAATACTCAAAGATAGTAATTTTCTATAAATGTCGCAAATAATAAGACAATTATCTTTGTTAAAAATAGTTTATAATTGGCTGGTTTTTAACGTATTATCTTTTCCCTAAAGTTTTATATATTTTGGGTGAGAGATAAGGTTTTATAAACGGAATATTCCCTTTAGGGAACATGAAGTCTATAAAACCGAATATCCAATGCCTTGCCTTTGTAGGTGCTTCATAGAAGCGGTGAAAAAAGCAAAGCATTGGATATACCTTAGAAATTGGGTGGGAAAATGCGTTAGGACTTGCAGCGGAAAGCCCACAGCGTAGCGAGGACTTGCAGCGAAAGCCCGACCTGAAAGGTAACGCCCTATTTATTTCTTCTATTCATCAATCTTACTTTTCATAACGTAAATACCTATACAAAGTAGCCTTACTTCCAATGTGTAAAATTCTACATATTTCATCTATAGAATAATCCCGATTTTCATATAAACGCTTTGCTGCTATAGCTTTTCTCTTTGCATCTTCCGATAACCCTATAGGTCGTCCCGTAAGTTTCCCTCGTTCTTTTGCAGCTTGTAATCCAGCCCTAGTTCGTTCTACTATTATTTCACGTTCATATTCAGCCAATGAAGCAAAAATTCCAAATTGACATCTTCCTAAAGCACTATTAGTATCAATACCATCAACTATGCTTTTGAATGCAACTTTTCTTTTCTGCAAACAATCAACTATATAAACTAAATCTTTCAAAGAACGTCCTAATCTATCTAGCTTCCAGATAACAAAAGTATCACCTTCTCGCAAATATGCAAGGGCTTTATCTAATTCGGGTCTATCCTTTACTCCTGATACTTTTCCTCAAATATAAGTTTGCATCCGGCTTCTTTTAAAGCATCTAGCTGCAAATCTAAATTCTGTTCCCTCGTTGAAACACGAGCGTAGCCTATTATCTCCATTTTATTTAAATCCAAGTTTCATAAATTCAACTATTCGCAAAACTATTTTAAACTAGGGCTTTTTCCCCTGTTATTACTTCTAGTATTATTATAAATCAAAAGTACAGAAAAAGGGTCGTTTTGTGAAACATGAAACAAAAGATTTGAATTAGCCTAGTTGATAGAAGCTTCTTTTCTTTTTGTTGCTTTTATGGTATCAATTTTTTGCGGCCGGCTTCCAACTGTTTTTTGTATTTGGTATCAAAGGTCGTTCTACAGAACGTATCGAGTGTGATAATTCGGTATCATTTCATCATGCTATATTCGCCCATCAGTGCCGGAACCCCAAAAGAATAGGTATCAGGTTCTTTAAAGTAATATTGAAAAATAAAAGAGTATTTATACTCTCTTTTATTTTATTATATATTATGGCTGTAATAAATTGATGGCTTTTTGAAGATTCGCTTCTAGCTCTTTTTAGCGTTTGACATAGCATTTTCATAGTTTTTTCTGATTGTCTAATGATTTCTATTATTACAGAATTATAATTAGCTTTTGTGCTTCATCTTCTTCTGTATTAGAAATCAGATAAAACTTTTCACTGAATATTAAATCTATAAAAACATAGTTAGAATAAAAATTCAGCACTTGAAATAAAGTTTTAGGCTGCCGCCTTTTCCTAATTCAAGATTTGAAATTGCATTTTGTTTACAGTTTAGCTGTTCAGCTAATTGAGCTTGGGAATATCCTACATGCTCTCAGTTTGTTTTAACCTTGTACCTAAAACTGGCAATGTAATGTTATACATATTGTTCTATTACTGTTTCTACTTCGTCGTATATTCTCTTAAAGTTCTTTTGCAGTAATTTCTCTCTATTATCTGCTGTTCCAAAGTTATATACTTTTGGCAGTTCTTTATAGGCTTCTTCTTCTTTCTTAATTTTTTTTAAATCTAAATTGGTTTTGCAATGGTACGTTGCTGTTGGAAAATTATCTTCTTGTCCGAAATCTAATGCAACTTGCCCAACTAATGTACCAGCCTGTAATGAAGAAATTTTGGATGCCGGGATAACAAAATCCATTTGTTCATTCATATTAATTGTTGTTTCGTTTCTTCTGATGGTAACACCTTCTTTTACTTGTTTAACTTTTCCAAATAGTTTTTGTAGCCAATCTAGAGTTTCAGGAGCTTTTGCTTGCCCGGATAGAGTGTTACCTATAATTGAGGTAATAGTTTTTGCAGTAGCTTTGCCGTATTGTTCTTCTAATTGCGGTAGTTCTTGTAACCCCAAACAAATTGAAACCTTATTACTACGTGCAGTAGAAAGTAGTGTTGCGAGTTGATAAAAATATAATGTGGGACATTCATCTACTATGATTGAAGTAGGATAGTTACCTTTTGTATTGACTAGTCTAGTTAATCGGTTAATGATAAGTGCATTTAAAGCACTATTCATACTTTGCGTTTTAGGATTGTTTGCTATGATGAGATAACTTGGGTCCGTTTTATCTGATACTTTTAAATTGAAATCATTGCCACTAAATACCCAAAAAGATTCTTTAGTGGCCAGCCTTGATAACTGTACTTTTAGACTTGCCATCTGTCCTTCTAATTGGTCCACTGCTCCTGATTTATACGCAGCTTCAAATGGGAAACTAGTGACTTTAATTCAGGTTCGGAAAAAGAACTTTAAATAGTACATCATATTCTTGATTAAGGAAAGCTAGTACATGCGGTAAATCTGAATATTTGCCATTCTCGTATCTAGACCAAAAATAAATAGAAGCTGCTAACAAGTTTACTGCTGATGTTTTAAAAAATCGCTATTACCTCCGCTTCCTTTATCTCCTTTTGTAAACTCTCATATATGCTTCTGCAGTTTCTGTTGCATCTGCTAGGATTTCTATATATTCTCGTTTCAATGGATTTATTCTTCTACTATATTCAATATCAGAAAAATTAATGACATTGAACTTGAAATTATTTGGTATTTTCCCTAATTGCTTATTCTTTTGATAATTATAATATGCAATTTTGGCAAGTTCAGGAAATTTGAAGTCGTAAACAACTTCTGCAAATCCTTTAGCTGAATGCTGTCTTATAAAAGAATTTATAACAGAAAAAGATTTACCACTTCCGGGCGTTCCTATTACAAAAGTTCCACGAAAACAGTTACATATATTCAGCCATCCATTATGCCACTTTCTATTGTAGAAAAACTTCATCGGAATATTGACAGAGTATTCTGTTTCTACCTTGTTTTTAGATTGTTCAAAACTTTCATTCTCTATATTAAATCTATCTTTCATAAAGTTTGATTTAATACGTTTGGAAATGTTATCTAGAGCTGAATTTATTAATATAGCTCCAATTATTGATAGTATAATGTAAGCTATATTATACCATTCTAAACCATTTTCTCCTTTTTCTTTAAAGAAAAGCATACACTTCAAAAGAACATAATGAATCCAAAAATTAAAGGAAAAATGATTTGTTTAGTTGGGTCTAATTCTAAATCCTTTTTTGAACGTGTTCCAATACAAGTAACCATTATAATAAAGAATGTAAATAACTTGCTATAAAGAATATTAGAATAGATAGGTATTTTTGCCAACTTTGATAAAAAAGGTGTAATATTTTCACTAAAGGGAAAATGAACAAATAGTAGAATCTCTATGCAAACTGTTATATAAATGAATGCTTGCATGAATCCATAAAGCTTTTGCAATTCTTTACTTTCTTCCATGACTTAATCGGGTATTTTAACTTTTTCAGGTTCCTCACATTGAAAAGCCTTGAAATCTTCTATAGCTAATTTCAAGTCTTCTAAAAAAATGCTATTGCAACCTTTTTCTACTGCTATCTGGTAATATGCTTCCATCGTTTGGACGGAACAAATATCTGTTCCGCATATTACGAAAGCCGGAATGTCTTCTAATAGACATTTGTGTAATAATCTTTTTTGGTCTTTCATCTTATTAATTCAAATGAAAATACCACTCTTTTATGTCATAAGAGTGGTATTGTTTTTTATTTTTGGTATCATAATAATGTTCTCTTATCGTCCATGCCGGGCAGAACCCGGAAAAGTACGGTATCAAATTCCTTCCCGGTTTCTCTCCAGTACTGGTGGAAAAGGTATCAGTTCTACTGATACTTTTCCTGTCCGAATATATTGAACCACTGCATAATTTTCACCACTGTCAGACTTATGCAGCTTATCATCAATAAACATTTTTACTTCTACTTTCTTTGGTAACTGTAAATTTTCAAGGTTTTCTTTATCTCTAGGTACAGGGTAGGCAGATAGCCATAAATATGTTCCTTGTTTGGCTTCTTGTTCAAATGTAAATGGACTTTCTACAACAATTTCTTTTGCTGCTTTTCTGGGCTTTCAGAAGAAAAATCTACTCCTACGGTATAGAGTACTAAGAGTTTGAAATTTTCTGGATCACTAACAGTGGCTTCATAACGTACTTTTCCTGTATCTCCTGTAGGTGGAGTATCAGGGTCGTTGTTATCGTCTTTACTGCATCCAGATAACATAAGGCTTAAACCAATCATTACTAATGATAAATACTTTTCCTTTGTTGATAATTCGATGTGCAAATATACAATAAATAAATGGCATGGCTACAGCGTTAATTTCTATTACATCTTTGATAATTCAATATGTATCGTTCCATTTACAGCATTATATGATACTTCCTCAATATTGGTGAACCGTCTTATTGATTCTTTCCATTCTTCTGTTTGTGGATTGTGAGGATATTGTTCTTCTAATAGACCTATCAAATTATTTATTTGTTTGTCAGATAGATAAATTTTTCTCCAACCCTTGGAACTACAGGCAAATGGATTGGTATGGAAATATTATTCACGTCATCTATGGGAATATGGATGTTTATTTCTATCATAGCCATTTCATATTAAGTACATTTTGGAAGGCTTGAATTTAACAACTTCCTTTTCTGGAACTTCTACAGGTTCTCCAGTTGCCGGATTTCTAGCTATCCGAGCTGGCTGAATAATTTTCTTGAAAGTGCCAAAATCTTTTATAGAAACATCTTTTTCTCTTAGATTTTGAGATAATTCTTTGAAAAAACTATCTATTATTTCTGCTACTTCTTTTGTTGGCTTATTTGCCTTTTCAGCAACCATTTTGATTAAATCAGTCTTATTCATTTGCATATCAATAATATTTAATTACTTAAATCACTTAAAACAATTGCAGGAATTATTTCTGTATAGTCTTCCGTATTTGGTCTATAATGTATTGATTCAACGAGATTGACGGATTGAATAACATCATATATCCATGCTCGGAAATTTCCTTCTAAATCATTCTCGCCATCATTGAATTTATTAAAATCACTTTTGGCTTCATCTGTCAGATATTCCAATAAATTTTGATAGGTAAATTCATTCTGAAACATTATAATGTGAGCTGAAATTTCTTCGCCTTCCCTTGGAAGGTGCGGAAAATTCCAATCAGCCTTTACACTCATTCCCCTCTATAAAATTCGGACTATAAATTATAAATTCTACTTTCATATTAGTTTTACTTTAAAATCATCGTTCAATACAAGTTTTCTTTCCATTGATTGCCCTTTTTATCATGGAACCCGGTTAATACTGGGGTTTCTTTTTTCTCTAAAGCTCTATTGCTTCTTCGGGAGTTATAATACGTCCTGACATTTCACGCCAAATGACAAAATCACATTTTATGGATTCATCCCTATAATTGGAGCAATTATAGGCTTTTTGTTTATATATAAGTTTCCTCCACACTTAGGACATGTGCATAGTGTGTTATCAAAGGTTGTATCTAAATTCTCTGTTAAAACTAACCGTGAAGAAAACTCATAGCCTTCTCTTGATTTAAATCCAGTCATAAAGGTGTTTTCTTACCACTGGCAAGCATTTCTGCTGCTTCTAATGGTATTTCTCTTTGCGCAATAGTTTTGGGTATATAGAGGTTGCAAACTCTGTTGTTGTCCTTATCTTTTTGCGAATACCCTTTACAAGCATATCCATTTAGTAAAATTTCAATTTCTCTACCACATACAGGGCATGGAGTTTCTAATATTTCATTCACGAAAGAAGGAACGACAACTCCATTTTCGATAGTTAAATATGCAGAAAAAGGAACTCCTTTTTTATTATGGAAGTCATGGAAGATATCTGTTTTCCCTATTGTTATTAATTGGGTGGCTATTTCTTCCGTAATCTCTTTTCCCAATATGAATGATAGATGTTAAATGTACACTTGTCATTCATGTTTTTGAAATAATTACAGGAATATCCTAAGCTACCTTTCATTATATGCCCTTTTTGACAAACAGGGCATAAGCCTAAATCTTTAATTGTGTCATTATCCATTTAATAGCCTCCTTTACTAATCCATTTAATACCGTTTAAAATATTATCTACTTTTGTTTTCCACTATTTACATATTTAAATTGTCCGGGTGCAAGCGTTTTGAGTACTCCAGCCCTTTTAGCGGATTTCATCTGTCGGCATACAGCGTATGCAAGCCCGCGCATTCGTCTAAGTTCATTCACCACATGAATACATAAATCTATCCTTTGCTTATTATCCATAAGATTTTTTTCACCGCCTTGCAATGCGATATTGTTTATGTATATCATTAAATCCACACTCCTACTGATAAGTTCATACTCTGTTTTTGCAATTATGGTTAATAGCTTGGGGTCTCCAACGGCGTATTTAGCTGCTTCGGATTGATACTTTGCTATATCTCTAGCTAAGGTTGAAGCATAAATAATATCCTTTCCATTTTCACAACTGCATTAACTGTAGAGATAGTTGTATGTCTTTTCCTGTAAGGATTGAATTTGACTCATTTTTTGTTGAATTAAAATTTGAAAGTTACGGATTTTGGTTTCTTCACTTTGTATATCTTTCAGTACGTCTTGTTGCTGCTTATGGGAAACAGCGAGTGTTCCAATCATCATTGGATCAATAACGATAGATTGTGCCAGTCCTTTTATATTGCCCAACAGCAACATTAGGGAAAAAAATAAAAGTACTCTTTTCATATTATCTGTTTGTAAATTCATATATTCCTTTTTCTTTTTTGTTCCTCTACCCTATTTCTAATGATTTGAATTATATCACTATTGGCTTTAAGACCATTCATCAGTAGTTCTGGTGTTGATTTATCGCCAGAATAGATATAGATATTAGTGTTATTTATTAAAGATTGGATAAAACTTTGCTTTTCTTCATAATCATATATCCGATATAATTCTATGTAGTTAATCCTTTTTGAAAGTACTCCCTGATATATTTTTATTTGCTCTCTGGTTATAATCCATCTTGTACAAAGTAACATTGAAATATATTTGTAGAAGATTATAAATATCAACAATACTAATATCGTTCCACTGATAAACTTTAATAATTCATGTTCTCTTATATATTTACTAAAAATGAGCACGAAAATCACTAATATGATTAAAAGGAAATTCTTCATTAGCCAATATCGGAATTTAGGCTTTAATATAATATCGTCAGAAGCTGTGTTTGTCCCATCATTCATAACTTAATACTTTTTTTGTTCATGTTGTTTCATTAGAATTTCATTGAAATCTTTTGCTTTTTCTGCTTTATGAGAAATCATAGGAGCTATTATTTTGCTCTTTTCTCTAAAACTTTCTAGTGAAACGTCATTTTTGTTAATAGTAAATTCCCTATCTTTAGTCTTAAACAGCACATCATCTTTATTCTCTTTTGTTATTTCTGTATTACTAATGATTCCAGACACTTTAATGTCATACAAATTACCGTTTAAATCATTATCAAAACAGGTATGTACTTTAGCTTGTGGGTATCGCAATAAAGTGTTTTTTATTTGATTAACTGAAATGTACCCTCCTACACTACCAAAAACACTTTCTTCTAATTTGATTTTGTTAGCATTGAGTTGATAGAAACTCATCGCATCTAAAGCGGATTCTGCAAAATATATATGTTTTGCCATTTGGGGGTGTGGGCAAAAATCAGCAATCCAAAGCGAGTTACTTTTATCTCCTCCGGTTGCCATTCCTTTGAATCCATAGTTTCTTAATTCGTAATTTGTTATTTTGTTGTTTTTATCTGTTGGATTAATATAGGGAAAACCTATATTATAATAATTGCCGTTTCCTTGTAAGTCTTTAACCCTTGTGATAAATGGGAGAAACTTTTCTACGACTTGATGATTTATATTTCTTTCATGTGTGAGAAATCTTAAATCAGCGAGTGTAGTAGAAAATTCTTTATATCTATCTCTATCAAAAGATCTGTTTTCTGTTTTTACAGCTTTGAATGCTTCATATTTAGGACTATAAGGCTCATTTGCGTAATGTCCTAAAATCATATTAACTCGCACAAACGTATTTTGATGTTGGAATTGTGGGAAGTCATTAATATGATTTTTGATGAACTGAATTAAATCTCCACCTTTATAATTCCTATCATAGTAGTGTTCTTGCACACTATGGGGATTCTTGATGATGATTTCATCTAACTTGTTACCTGCTCCGTCTGCTAGTTTAAAAACAGGAGAAACCTTTCCTTTGCTAATGTCTTGTTTATATCCTAAATCTTCAAGTATTTGAATGATGGATATTTTAGCCTTATAATCGTCAAATGTTAGCATAATATTATAGTTTCATTGTTGGAGTATCATTATTTTTCCGTAGGTTCTACCATATCCGAGAATAGATGCTTCTTGCTTCGCTGTTGCTTTAATAGAACTATCTATTTTATCCATCTGGGTAGATATTTGTTCTCCGACAGTTTGTTTAGTAGCTTCCCTAGAGCTGGAATATGTTTTTCTACTTCCTTGTAAGAAGCATAATCTTTAGAAAGTTTATGTTTCTCTAAAAAGGCAGCCATTTCGGTGGGTTTATCTTTAAAATTTCATCAATCCCTTTAGCTCCTTTTTGGGCTACAAACTCTAATCTTTCTTTATCAGATATATATCTTTCTTTCCCTATTGTTTGTTCTTTCTTTTCAGTCGCTTTAATTTCTATAGTATTTGCATCTTTGATTGATAATCCATTTCTGGCATTCAAATCTAGTTTTACTTTTGCAGCTTTGTTTAGTTCCTCGTTTACAATGGTAATTTCTTTTCCATTTTGAGATTTTCTTGCTGCATAGGGTAAGCTCTATTCCTCCAAGTTTTGGGGAATATGAATGTCTTTGCTTTTATTGATACTATCTCATTAGTATCTTTGTCACGTTGGTGCAATGTTCTTTCTCCTTTTGAATTAGTCTTTACTACGACATTATCAGCTTTTAGGGCTTTTATTTCATCCTTAGTAAAGGATAAATCATTTTTTATTTCTTGTCGTTTAGGAATGAGTAAGATAGCAATCCCAGCGATTGGGTAAACTACAGTAATAGCTGCGATTGCTAGTTTTCTAGCATTGATACCATCAATTTTGATGCGTTTACCTTCTTCTTTGAAATCAATTTCGTTGGCTTTTAATTTAGATTTATTTTCAGGTGTATTCTCGGCTGTTATATATTTAAGAGTTGTTGCTTTCCCTTCAAAATGGAGTTTTCCATTTTCTGTTTTATAAGACACTTTTTCATTGTCTAGAAGTGTTCTATTACCGGAGTATCTTCAATGGAAAAATTTAGCATACCTGTTTTTTTCCCATTTTTGATGTTTGCAATATCTTCGGGGCTTAAATTTTCCGGTTTAACTCCTACTTCATTAAACTTGTTCCAGTCTATATCAACATATGAACCTTTACCATCTAGGGTTTGGTTTTGTTCATAAGCATATCGGTAAAGATCTTCTCCTTTATATGCAATTTTATTTTCAAGGTCTATGACTGTAAATCCGTCTTTATATCCTTCATTCTTATTAGTACCTTTTTTTATATCATCCCACATAATTGCAACATTGTGGTTTTCTCGTAAATGTTGGCTATATTCTTGGAAATTATTGCTAGCTTGTTCTTTATCAAAGAAACTGATTATTCTTTCTTTAGATTGCTCTAATAAGGATTCTCTATTATCTCCTAAATTGCCAAGTTTAAGCGTATTCAGTGGGTAAGTGTATGTTTCATTACCTTTGGAAAAGGTAATATCACCATTTCGATATTCTTCTGAATATCCAAGAACTGCTGCTATGGCTCGGAATTGTCCGGCATTTTCATAACTATATTGCAGAGCTTCAAAACTTTTCTTTTCTTCCATTTTATAATTTGAATTTATGTTCTACTTTAGATTGCGATTCATTTCCAAGTGCTGTTTTTTGTCCTTTCATGTATTCTATATATTCATTTCTGTTTTTATCAGTATGAATAGTTCCTATAATTTGTGGGTTATGCCGGTCATAAGCTATTTTCTGTTGCTGCTCGAAGTCTAGGAATTTTATTCCTCTTGGATTATTTAAATCTAATCTTATGGCAATTTTTTCTTTGTCAACATTCAAAATTAATTCCTTGCCTGATTTTAGAGTTTCCTTTTGTTGCTTATCCAGCTCAACACCTTTTATGTTTGAAGGTATTGAAATACTTTTGATTTTGTTTTAAGCAATTCGTTTGTTTCAGGGTCTAATTGTACGAGATATTTTTCATTGTTAATAGTTTTGTTATTATCTCGTTATCTTGAAGTCGTTCTAACTCCTTTGGTTTAAGGTTTATATCATTCATTATTTCTGGTCTGACTGGATGAATTTTAACGCCAGCATTGTTGCTGTCTTTCCAGTACAAACTTATTTTCCTTTTATACTTATTTCTTCTCCATTATTATCGTGAAAAGAAAGGTCTAGTAAACTGGTTCTCTTTCAGATAATAGAGCTGTGATATTTGCCTTATCCAAAGACCATATCTGTTTTTTTGATATTCCTATTAGTTCTAATTCTTTATATGGAATATCATTTTCATTAAAAATAGCTTGCTTTTTATCCATGTAATGTATATTTTTGCCCAAAAGTAATAAAAATATCAATATGAAGAATAAAATAACTGTATTTTTTGCTTGTTCATTGTTTTTTTCAGTGAATGGCTACTGCCAGTTTAATACGGTATTACAGAAAAAGGATATTCCTAAAGCGGAACCAGTATTAGCAACGACAGAAAATAAATTGATAGAAGAAAAGAAAAGGCTGTTGTTGTCAATGATGCTTTGACTACAGAACGGCTTGCATACTGGAAGCAAAGAAGGTATTTATCTTTGCCCATTGATTCAATGGTGATAACTTCCCATGGTAAAAGGAAAGACCCATTACTGGAAAAATAGCAAATCATAGAGGATAGACCTTAAAGGTAACAACGACTATGTTTATTCGATAATGCCAGGAATGGTTGTAAAACAGGAAAAAATAAAGGGTTGGGAAATTATGTAGAAGTGCGCCATGGTGATTTTACCTCTATTTATGGGCATTTATACAATGTGCTTGTAAATGCGAGACAAGCTGTTGAAGCTGGGCAACCAATAGGAATTAGTGGAAGTACCGGGCGCAGCACAGGAGAACACTTACATTTTCAAATGGAATACAAAGATAAGACAATAGACCCAAAGCCAATTCTTGATTATATTAATGAGGTAATCAGAACTGTTAAAGGACAAATTTCACAACAAATAGATAATGAGCTAAGACGCAAATAGTTCTCAAAGAGGATTGGAAAAGCCAGTCCTCTCTTTTGGAAGAATCAGAAGAAACCTTTTTTTAATCCTTTTTCTTGTCTTTGAACTTTTTCTAGTGAAGATTGAAGTTGTGACAGAGCTTCTTTCATTCCTTTTTTTACTTCAGGATTCGTTACGGATTCAATAAGCTCTTTTCCTCTTTGAATGTTAGTGTTAAGTATTTCTTTATTCTTCATCTGTTTTGAACGACTTTCATCTATAAAAATAGATGGCATACTTTTGCAACTCCATTCACCATTTACTAGATTGAAATCTTTAATTCTTTCTTTCGCTAAGTAGGTGTGGATAGAAATCTTATCTACAGCCTTATCACTGTATAATTGATTTGCAGATTTCATTAGTCCATTTACGGCTTTGTTATGTGAATCAATATCGGCTAATCGTCCTTGTCCTTTACTTAGTACTTCTTCTTGATACCTGTTGTAAAGTCCTAGTTGGGTAAACTCCTTGGGGGCTGCAATAATATATGCTTCAACTCTAAATCCTGCATCTTTAAATTTTTGTGCTGTCTTTAAAGGTACATCTGGATTTCTCATAGTTCCTTCTATAATAATATTGCATTTCCGTTTAATGGCTTCTTCTATTAGTTTTTCTGTAAAAACGCTAGAAAAAATCTGGGTTTCAATGGGGTATTTAATAGGGTCTTTTATTAGTTCCTTATTGGGGTGAAACTGTCTGTAAAGGTCACCATTAACAGTGAGAAAATCTAAGTTAGGATGGTCTTTCTTTGCAACATTTATAAGAGTGCTTTTCCGCAAGCTGGTTGTCCACCTAAGATTATAGCAATAGGCTTTTGTGATGATATATTGATGTCCTCAAATAAGCCATCTTTTTTTGTCAAAGATGGCTTCTACTTCATAGCGTTGCATAATATGCTTTCAATTTAGGTGCGTAATAGTTTTGTATCTTATCCATGACTGATAAGCGCACATTTTCAGAAACTTCAAACTGCAACAATCCATTTGCTATTTTTTCTTCTGTGTTGAGAACAGAAAGTTCTTTTTGCAGTATTTTTTCTGTTTTCATCCTTCTCTTCTGATATTTCATCTATCTTCATCATGCGGGTGTCCCGATAATGTCGAGCGCAACATCCAAGCTCATTCTTTATTCATGGTTCATTATAGTTTTATGATTTATACTTCAATAGATTCTGTGAATTTTAATAATGGAATAACTTTCACTGTATGAAATGAAAGTTGGTTAAAAAGCTTATGGGTCTTTAGCATTTCAATCGCTGCATCAGCCGTAACAACACCTTGTTCATAAAGCCGGATTGTTGCATATAACTGGTCATTGGCAACGGGTCCCATTATTAAATCATAGCTGTTTTTTCCTTTTCCTCTGCGGTTATTAACTACAAACTCCAGCCACTCTTTTGTAGCCCCATCAAATCGAAGGACTGAAAACTCTCTATCAAGAATATTATCGGGGACTTCATAAACTGAAACGACCGCTTTTTTACCATGTTCCCGATTTCTTTTGAGTATTGCCCACTTCTTAGCCTGTTCAAAATTAGTTGTCGTATAGAATCCTTTTCCAAAGTCAGTAGCTTTACGCCCTTTCTGTATATTAGGGGATTTGACGGTAACTGTTGAGCCGTGATATAGTTTCATGCCTTTTTATTGATATAAGTTATTATAGTATCTAATATATACTCTGTATCTTGTGTGTGCAGCATTTCAAAATTTTCATATAGAAATTCAAAAACGCCATGATTGGAAAACAGCAAAAGAGTTTCTTTAGCACTTATATTTTTAGTTTCCCTGTAATTTTCAGCACAAAACATTTGAAAAAGCAATATCTTTGGATTGTCCTTTTGTACTTTCTTCTGTTCTGTTTTCTCTTTTTTCTAATGCTTCATAAAGTGATAATGTACTTGAATACCATAGTTTTGTATTCTCGTCCAATAATGCCTTGTACAAATTGGAAGAATATATATAGTATAACGCATCTTCTAAAGGTAGCGTTTTTCTTTTCATGACTGTATCAACCAATTCTCTCATAACAAATGGGAGCATAGCCGAACCAAGTTCATTTTGATATGTTTGATTAGTTTCCATAACTATTTATTTTCTAATTTTATATAGCTATCTTGCTGATGTCTTTAGCAAAGATAGAGAAAAAACAATCATCATAGACCTATTGTATTGATTAGTTTGTAAATAGGTTCTTTGTATTTCTTTAGATTTTTAATTTGTATAACATACTTATTAATTCCTAACTCATTAAAGATTTCTGCGTACATTTTTATTATGGATTTTCTGTAGTAGATGGTTAATCCTACTATTGCAATGCAAATAAAAATCAAATAGACTCGCATAGATTGCTAATACAAAAATTCCACCCATAGCCCATAAAAAGCTACTTAAAAGAAATCTTAAGATATTCATAATTTTGTTTGCTGTTCTTTATACTGGCAGCCAAACCAGCTTTAAAGGTTTGTTTATCTCTTTATTTTCAATACTCAAAGATAGTGATTTTCTATAAATGTCGCAAATAATAGGACAATTATTTTTGTTAAAAATAGTTTTAGGTTTATAGACTGCCGAAGTTTTATTTTCCCTAAAGTTTTTGGTATCATAATAATGTTCTCTTATCGTCCATGCCGGGCAGAACCCGGAAAAGTACGGTATCAAATACCTTCCCGGTTTCTCTCAGTGCAGGCAGAAAAGGTATCAATTAGATGCAATCCTTTTGCTGATGGGCGATAGTTCCTGAATGGTGTCGGTATCGTTTCTTTTATGATGCAGCCGTTTTTCTGTATTCAGATATAGAGAGAAACGACACAAAGAACTTTAGGGAAAAGAAGATTCTTCGTGTTGCTCTTTCTGGAAGTGGAGTATATTAATCATATATTATATGTTTATAGGTTCATATATTATATATTCATATATTATTTATATATAGTGTTTTCTCTTTGTTCTTTTTTCCTATAGTTTTATGGTATCAATTTTTTGTGTCCGGCTTCCGGCAGCTTTTTGTATTTGGTATCAAAAAGGCGTTCTTCAGAACATATCGAGCATGATAATTCGGTATCATTTCATCATTCCATGGTTTCCCAACAGTTCCGGAACTCCGAAAAGTACCGTATCAATTTCCTTCCAGACTATAAAACAAAGACCGAGAGTTTAACCTCCGGTCTTTGTTAATCTCTCTTTTTAATATTCATCATTTGTGATAAATATTTCTACTCTCCTATTTTTAGCACGTCCAGCTTCACTTGTATTGTCTGCAATGGGTTCGCTATATCCTTTTCCATCTTCTGTTATGTTGTTTGTTTCTATACCAGCGGTTCTAAGGTAATTTCCTACTGCTGCTGCTCTATTTTTAGAAAGTATGATATTGTATTGTTTTTCTCCTATATTGTCAGTATGCCCAATTATTTTAATCTTAGTATTGGGTATTTCAGTAATGATATTACATAAGTCAGAAAGCATTTTTTGAGCTTCTTCATTTAATTCATATGAATCAAATTTGAATAGGATTTCACTTTGAGCTGTTGCTTTAAACTGTTCTTTTCCATTTTTATCTTTATAGCTGGAGATTGATAAGCCATCAATAGCTTTTAGTTTATTTCTTCTAGCTTCTATCTTTTCTTGGATAGCTTTATCTCTTTCTTCTTTAACTAATTTTGCACTTCCACCAACTATTGAAGCGGTTGAATAGTTACTATTATTTTCTATCATGTCTTTTTCTTTGTCGCTTAGTTCAGCGTTACTGAAAGTTATCATATGCGTTGAAGTACATGCGGTAAAAAATGTAACAACGAAGGCTGCTAGTATAATTATTTTCTTTTTCATGATTATCTTATTGCTATAATAGGTCTGATTTTAAATGAATTTCTTTTGCTTGTACTGGTTGCTCTTCCTTTTGTTAATGAAGAAATTAGTGCAAACACTTTAGGAGTATCTTTTCCTGCTCCATCTTCTGTAGAACTCCAGTACCAACCATCAAAGTGCGTTCCTCAATGATTGAGAAAGAAGAATATACCTTTTCAAGATTATTAGAGATTGCTTTGTTTTGTGCGATAGAGCCAATAAACCAACCTGTAACACCTTTTGGTGCGTATTCTATAGCTTTTGAGCTGCTGGATAAGCTAAACTATCTTTTATAGCAAAGTTCATTATTGCGGCAGTATTAGCTGCTCCATCAAAGCTGTTTTCATCTTCCGAAACATTAGCTATATCCTCGTCTGTATCTATTAAAGGATTTTCTTCTAAATCTTCTAATGAAACGGCATAAGCGGTTTCTTTTATATCAGGATTATTCCCATCATTACACCAAAATACAACTCCAATGGCTTCTTTTCATTGGGTGAAAAAATGAGGGATGCACTATACTTCCATCACTACATAAGATACTAGGCTGTAATGATGTGTCTATAATATCTTCGTGTTTTGTACATGATGATATTACCCCTATAATGGATAATAGAATTATATATATTTTTTTCATACTTAATTATTTATTGGAAATTTGACACCTACTAATAATCCATTTCGGAAATGGTCACGTGTCCAAAAGACAAAATCATTTTTTTGCATTACAAAGACTTGCATTCCATTTCTAAATGAATAGCTATATTCTAAACCTATATCAATGGAAGCCTGAAACCCTTTTCTGTTAGCTCCTAAATCTGCTCCAAACCGCCATCTTAAATTACTGTTTTTGCCTCGTGAGATTGTAGGTTTATATGCTGCACCTATGCCGAATGTTTTATAGCTCCAGAAACTATCAGAGCATACCTTATTACATACCGGGCATTTATCATATGCTGTAGCTAAATCAATATATAGTTCATAAGCATTGTGATATTTACCTTCAAACTCCAGCCCTACAACTGCATTGACGGTATTTTTCCATTGCCAACCTCCTGAAATATTAAAAAACTTATCACCATCACCAGCCATTGACTTTAGGGAAAAAAATAAGGTGATAACAAGAAATGCTATTCTTTTCATAATCGTAAAATTTTATTCAGTAAAAGCATCTGCATGAAGAATGTCTGCATAATCAATTCTTAATGTTATAGTACGTCCTGAAATCTGTTTTTCAGATATTTCTATGGTAAGGACTTTTCGTCTGAAAAGTAAATTTTCAAATACAAAAATATTCCGATAATTTTTCTTGAAAACAAGATTCTTATTAACTTGCATCAATGGAAGTATTTCTATAGATTGAAAATTAGTAGCCTTTGTTTGTTTTTATCTTCGATTTTAAAGCGTATTTGGTCTATATCATATCGTATTTTGTTTTATTAATCATAGAAATATCAATAAAGAAATACTTGTCTAATGTGTAGATATTGTTTAGCACAATTTTCATTAGGTTACTTGTGCTGGAAACATCATAGAATTTATTTTTTGAAATAAACATTCTATGTGCGTAATCATACATTTGTGCTTTGGTTAAATTCACTTCTGGATTCATATAGCTACGTAAATC
>VOFL01000102.1_pt1 | contig 91394 bp, 119 predicted proteins | sample 5384111 | NCBI WGS metagenome assembly VOFL01 (sample SAMN12384731, study PRJNA508395) | synthetic metagenome | isolation source: mock microbial community "Gut Microbiome Whole cell Mix" consisting of 8.3%...
TTGCTCTATCACATGGAAATGGGAATGTTTCGTTGAAGTCGGGTGGAGGAGGAATGATGCGAATGAAGAGAAATTTGAAGGCCATACCTGTTCTGGTCGCCGGTTTGTTTACCTCACAGCTTTCTATTGCGGCGGGCTCCGTCTCTGCAGATCCCCGCCGGGCACGACATGTCTGCCATGCAGATGCCAGCAGATGAGAATTTCACTGAGATGACGTCAATGGAGCCCATTGTAACTGAGCAGAACGCCAATTCCGCCTGTTACCGATGCCGACCGGAAGGCTGCATTCGGCAATTTACAGGGGCATGCGATTCACGACAGTGCGATTAATTATCTGGTTCTGCTGGATCAACTGGAATGGCAACGGTCGGATAACACCAACAATTTCAGCTGGAGTGTTAACAGCTGGATTGGAGGCGACACAGATCGGATTTGGCTAAAGAGTGAAGGTGAACGAAGCAATGGGAAACGGAGGCGGCTGAAGCGCAGTTACTCTGGGGACATGCGGTTGGCCCATGGTGGGATTTGGTTGCGGGTGTCAGGCAGGATTTCAGACCTGCTTCTGCCCGGACCGGGCTGCTGTCGGTTTTCAGGGGCTGGCACTCTATAATTTTGAGTCTGAAATTACGGGTTTTGTCAGTAATGGCGGAAAAGCAGCCCTTCGTCTGGGAGGAGAATACGACGTTTTACTGACTAACCGGCTCATACTCCAGCCATCCTATGAGGTGAATTTCTACAGTCAGGATGATGAATCGCGGGGTCGCGGCAGGGGACTGACTGACACAGAGCTGGGGCTCCGGCTGCGCTATGAAATACGCCGTGAGTTTGCACCCTATAGGCGTTTCTGGAATCAACTTTACGGGAAAACATCCGATATGGCGAAAAGAGAAGGTGAGAAAGACCATCAGGTAGTATTCCTGGGAGCCAGAATCTGGTTTTAACGCACTGATATAAAACACTCAACTAAACAGGTAAATAAAATGTCGATTTTAAATAAAGCCATTCTTACAGGTGGCCTCGTTATGGGCGTTGCTTTCTCTGCTATGGCCCATCCGGAATTAAAAAGCTCTGTGCCACAGGCTGATTCAGCCGTAGCGGCCCCGGAAAAGATTCAGCTTAATTTCTCGGAAAATCTGACCGTGAAATTCTCAGGTGCAAAATTAACGATGACGGGTATGAAAGGCATGTCATCACATTCTCCGATGCCGGTCGCGGCAAAAGTGGCGCCAGGCGCTGACCCTAAATCGATGGTCATTATTCCGCGAGAGCCTTTACCCGCTGGCACTTATCGTGTTGACTGGCGCGGTTTCTTCAGATACGCACCCTATTACCGGTAATTACACCTTTACAGTGAAGTAATATTATGAACGACCTGATTATGATTGTTATTCGTTTTCTTCTTTATCTGGATTTGATGGTAATATTTGGATTGCCATTTTTCAGATATATGGAATAAGCGGTGTCAGACATGAAACCTATAACCTGACTAATTTCAGGTCGTTTATAACCTTTGCTGTTGTTATCATTCTTACTGGCATTAATATGCTCTGGTATCTAATGCCATGAGTGGAGTAACTGACCTCAGAGAATTATCCATCCATGTTATCGAGATGGTGATAGAAACTGATGTGGGTATTAGCTGGATTGTCAGGCTCTGTGCCCTGTTTACCACACTCGGTGCTTTGTTCCTTTACACTAATAAGAGACTATTGTCCTGCCTGCTGATGACGATGAGTGGGGGCGTGGCGCTGGCTACACTTGCAGGGAGGACACGCCGTTATGCATGACGGTCTGCATTACTATCTCCATTTACTGAGCGATCTGGCCCATCTCGGCGCTGCAGGTGCCTGGACAGGTGCTCTGGTTGCATTTGCTATCCTGCTGATGCGCAGAAACGAGCATAATGCACAGAGCGTCATTGTGATATCTGACTCCACGGCAAAATTTGCCACGGCAGGAACGGTGATTGTTGTAGCCCTGATCCTGAGTGCGCTGGTCAACTATCTGTATATTGCTGAGGGTAACTTAACTCCCTTATTCAACAGTTCTGGGGAGGATATTGCTTGCCAAGACGGCTCTGTTTGTTCTGATGCTTCTTCTGGCTGCAGCAAACCGGTTTCACCCCGGTTGGTTATGGTCAGGGAAGGGAATTATGATCGCAGCGTTGCCCTGATGCGAAACAGCATCCTGACAGAATTCGTTGTTGCGATTATCATTCTGGGCGCCGTAGCGTGGCTCGGAATGCTTGCTCCGTCTCAGGTCAGCTAGGGGACAGCCAAAGCTCATGCGTGAGATTTTTACTTTCATATCAGCGAGTTGACCATGCAGCGTATTTTAATCGTTGAAGACGAACAAAAAACAGGTCGTTACCTGCAGCAGGGACTGGTTGAGGAAGGCTATCAGGCCGATCTCTTTAATAATGGCCGCGATGGTCTCGGGGCCGCGTCGAAGGACAGTATGATTTGATAATACTGGACGTGATGCTGCTTTCGACGGGTGGCAAATCATCAGCGCACTGAGGAGTCCGGGCACGAAGAACCGGTCCTGTTTTTAACCGCAAAGGACAACGTGCGGGACAAAGTGAAAGGACTGGAGCTTGGCGCAGATGACTACCTGATTAAGCCCTTTGATTTTACGGAGCTGGTTGCACGTGTAAGAACCCTGCGCCGGGCACGCTCGCAGGCCGCAACAGTCTGCACCATCGCCGATATGACCGTTGATATGGTGCGCCGGACCGTGATCCGTTCGGGGAAGAAGATCCATCTCACCGGTAAAGAATACGTTCTGCTTGAGTTGCTGCTGCAACGCACCGGAGAAGTGTTACCCGAGTCTTATCTCGTCCGGTCTGGAACATGAATTTTGACAGTGATACGAATGTGATTGATGTCGCCGTGAGACGTCTGAGAAGTAAAATTGATGATGACTTTGAGCCAAAACTGATCCATACCGTTCGCGGTGCCGGATATGGAGATCAGAGAAGAGTGAGGTTCAAAATTTCCCTGACCACACGCCTGAGCCTGATTTTTCTGCGGTGATGCTTACGGTATGGTGGTTATCAAGTTTTATCCTGATTAGCACCCTGAATGGCTATTTCGATAATCAGGACCGCGATTTTCTGACAGGTAAACTTCAGCTCACCGAAGAGTTTCTTAAAACAGAGACGTTCAGGAACAAAACGGATATTAAGTCATTATCAGAAAAATAAACGATGCGATGGTGGGGCACAATGGCTTATTCATTTCTATAAAAAACATGGAAAATGAAAAAATTGTTGAACTCTATGCCAAAAATTCTGTTGTTCCAGCGGTCCTGCTTAATAAGTCGGGTGATATTCTCGACTATATGATCCAGACGGAAGAAAATAACACCGTGTACCGCAGTATCTCGCGGCGGGTTGCCGTGACGCCGGAACAGGGTAAAAGCAAACATGTCATCATTACGGTTGCCACGGATACTGGGTATCACACCCTGTTTATGGACAAACTCAGTACGGCTGTTCTGGTTCAATATCGGTCTGGTCTTTATTTCTGTTTTTCTGGGCTGGCTGACCACACGTATTGGTCTGAAACCGCTACGGAAATGACCAGTCTGGCTTCCTCCACGACCGTACACAGCCCGGATCAGCGTCTAAATCCCGATCTGGCTCCGCCGAAAATCTCTGAGACCATGCAGGAGTTCAATAATATGTTTGATCGCCCGGAGGGCATTCCGGAAACTGTCAGATTTCTCGTCTGACATCGCGCATGAGCTGCGCACACAGTCAGTAATCTGATGATGCAGACGCAGTTTGCACTGGCTAAGAAAGGGATGTTTCGCATTACCGCGAAATTTTATTCGCTAACCTGGAAGAACTGAAAAGGTTGTCACGAATGACCAGTGACATGCTTTTTCTGGCACGTTCAGAGCATGGTCTGCTGCGGCTGGATAAACATGATGTGGATCTGGCAGCCGAACTGAATGAATTACGTGAGTTGTTCGAGCCCCTGGCAGACGAAACAGGAAAGACAATCACGGTTGAAGGAGAGGGCGTTGTTGCCGGAGACAGCGATATGCTCCGACGTGCTTTCAGTAACCTGCTTTCCAATGCAATCAAGTATTCTCCCGATAACACCTGTACAGCGATACACCTTGAGCGTGACAGTGACTGTGTGAACGTGATGATTACGAATACGATGTCCGGCCAGGTTCCCGCTAATCTGGAACGTTTGTTTGACCGGTTCTATCGCGCAGACTCATCAAGGTTCTACAACACGGAAGGCGCGGGGCTGGGATTATCAATTACAAGGTCGATCATTCATGCTCACGGCGGCGAGCTGTCAGCAGAACAGCAGGGGCGTGAAATTGTGTTCAAAGTGCGCCTGTTAATGGATTAATCCGTTGTTCAGGAGAAACCTGGAAGGTGACAAAATTGTCATCATTCAGTCACGCGATAAACAGAGGCGGTTTTTTATAATTATTCATAAATCAGGGGCAGCGGGGTAAAACAAACACCTGGGTTCTGGAGTGATGATTAACCCGCCCTGAGATCAACTGCTTTCTCTGTTATAAGCCATTGATTGTTTGGGTATGTAAACACCGGAGACCCAACCATGAAAAAGATTCTCGTATCATTTGTTGCCATTATGGCTGTCGCTTCATCCGCCATGGCTGCAGAGACAATGAACATGCATGACCAGGTAAATAATGCACAGGCTCCTGCCCATCAGATGCAGTCATCTGCTGAAAAAAGCGCAGTTCAGGGAGACAGCATGACAATGATGGATATGAGCAGTCACGATCAGGCCGCAATGTCCCATGACATGATGCAAAACGGCAATTCTGCTGCCCATCAGGACATGGCTGAAATGCATAAAAAAATGATGAAATCCAAGCCAGCAGCTTCTAACGAAACAGCAAAATCATTTTCCGAAATGAACGAGCATGAGAAAGCCGCTGTTGTGCATGAGAAGGCGAATAATGGTCAATCTTCCGTTATTCATCAGCAGCAGGCTGAAAAGCATCGCAGCCAGATCACCCAGAATTAACCCGCAGCTCCACTTGTCAGACCCTCATTTGACGCCGAAGTCACTGGCTTACGCCCCCGATCGGGGGCGTTTTTTAAACCAAATGAAAGATTATGTCTGTGTATGATTAATCGTAGTCTGCGGCCTGTTATGAACTAAATGAACGACGGACTAAATTTAACATAAGATAGATTGCGCGAACTAAGTATTTAATTTGATTGTTATTTTACACATTCAGTTATATCCATGGTTCATGCCGCGCCGTATCCTGAGACTGACTGAGAATACGTATGATCGTAACCACCGAATGTGATGACACAAAATAGATCATGTGCTGTTCCACCGGCAGCGAGCAGATATCTTCTCCCAGCTCTGCGCGATGCGTGCCGATGTCATGCATGGCCAGCACATCAAACACTGCGGCTATACGCCCGATATACGCATCCGCCTGAACAACCCCGAACTGTCTGAAGCTGTAGTCCCAGATAGCCTCCAGATCTTCTTCTGCTTTTGGTGTCAGCTCAATCTCTTTCATTTGCCATCCTGGCCCTGACATTATTCAGGAATGCATCCTTGTTCCATGGTTTCGCCTCGCCGCTGCTGATGCCTTCGGCCAGCAGATCACGCAGTTCCTGAAGGCGTGATTCAGCTTGCTTCTCGCGCAGCAGCCGCAGCGCGTCACGCATGACTTCGCTCTGGGTTCGGTAATCACCGGCCTTAACCAGGGAATCGATAAATTCACGCAGCTCATCACCCACGTCCACCGTCATTGTACGGGCCATAACCCTCCGTTTCATTATGTAAGATTTGTTCTTACATAAGTATATCATTTAGCATCAGGCTTCCATGGTCAGTGATCGAGACTATGGGCTGCATTTATGAGATCAACAGGGATGCGAAATCAGATAGATATCTAATAGAATGCTGAGTTGTAGCCTTAAGCGAGAACTGGAAATGAAATTAACAGAAAATCGGGTGGATACACTCATCGATACCCTGAACGACCTGATCTGTGATGAGCAAAGTATTACTCGCGAACAGCGAGAAAATTTAATTAAAACGGTTGCCACATTGGGTGGGCTTAAGGAGCGACTACGACTCATTTCTGCGGAGAAAGAAGCCAGACAGATCGCCAAAAACGAGAAGGTAAAGAAACCGCGCGAACCGGACCTGGTGTTTCCCCGTACTGGAAAGCCGTGGCTATCAGAGGACCTCGATGTTATCCATTCCATTATCGACGATATACCTGATGACAGAATTGATGATCACATCCTGTGGCTTTCAAAACAGCAAGGGCGCTCCTATGCTGTCGAACTGCTGATTGTAGGAGTAGGTAGAATGGATGATGAGTGGGCGAAAGCCTGGAAACCCGCGGCAAAATCGCTTCGAGAAGATTATGCAAAGCTTCATCCTGCTCCCTCTTCGGATATCAGCCAGGAATAATAGGTTTAGGTTGAGATGTATATGAAGTTATTTTGCAGCAGCATGTTTTATAATTATAAAAAACTGCTCCTGCAAACTATGGTAAAATAATAAACAATTACACTCCTTAATCTAAATATATCAATATTTTTGCCGATATATATAGTAAGTAAGGAGTGTCATGAACGATTTACATATTTTAAGTATCTGTATTCAGAATAAGGATGTGGCAGGCGCAATGCGCGTGCTGCGTGATAAATCAGAATTTGCGGTGCGCAAGATTCTGGAGAAACTCAGAGTCAGGATCACAACGCAAACCGGCAGGGCATTCTGGCATTATGTTCAGGGCTGGCTGTTAACCGCGTGTCGCCAGGGGAATATACAGCATGAATCATTCATTACCCGACGTTCTTCCCACTATCCGGAACGCCAGCCAGCTCAGTCCCGCTGCACTCGATATGGTCAAACTTCTCGCACTTCTGGCCATGATTATCGACCACACCAATACGGTGTTTCTGTCGTCAGCATTGCCGGTGATGTATGCGCTTGGCCGGATGGCCTTCCCCCTGTTCACGCTTATATGGGCGATGAACGTACAGCGCACCCCGGCGACTGCAGAAGAGAGCCAATCGTCTGTGGATCTGGGCAGTCATAACGCAGCCGGTGTTCAGCCCGCCTTCCAGAATCAACAGCCCTGGTGGGCCCTGAACATTCTGTTCGTGTTTGCAGGCGTCACGCAGCTGCTTGCCCTGCAGTACCGGCACGGCCGGAAAGGAATGCTTGCCGGGTATCTGCTCCTGGCCCTTATGATTTGGCCCCTGCAGCCGGCAAGTTACGGACTGGCAGGAATAACGCTGGCCATCAGTATGGCAACGGTTTCTGGCAGCGATACACCCGGAGTGCAGCGGCTGGCAGCCATCACTGCCGTGCTGTCACTGATTTGTTTAAACGGGTTATCGCATCTCCTGGATATGCCCGCAGAAACATTATTACTGGCCACGCTGCCTACTCTGGCATTCCCCCTGGCAGTGGTTTCATTCTGCAGGCAAATATGTCCGGAGGGCCGTAGGCGTTTCATGCCGCGTAATTTCTTTTATTATGCTTACGCCGGCCACCTGGGGATCATTGGTCTGGTACAGACTACTTTTGGCTGACTTAGGATGACGTGATGGCTATCAGTGAGAAAGAGCTTGAGGCAGGTTTCAGTAACCGTGATGTGGATACTTTACTGGAGCGGCTTTCAGCAACCGGTGGCACTATGCAGGGCTTCATTGCAGCACTTTCACGACGCTTCCGGGTATCGGTATGGATCACGGTCGCGCTCGCTCTGATTATGCTGGTCATTCTCATCGCCGGCAGCCGGACACATATCCTGTCTGGCGGCATGAGTTCCCTCGTTGTCCTGACCATTGCCCTGGTTGACCTTTCCACCGGCTCTTGGCTGGAAAGCATTCCGCCTGCAGAAGAATGCCCGGGGCAGGTTTCAGCAAAGTGATAGCCCGTAACCACCTGACAGATTATCGGTCGGGCTTAACTGGTTATTGGCGCAGGGCATGTTAAACTTCCCGCAGGGAAAAGGAGAGAAGCATGAACCATGAAAGTGATCTGATGAACCACGGCTTCAGTGAAGAGGACATTGTCCGGCTGCGGGCCAGTTCAGCTAAGACGGGTACGGAGATGGATACCCTGCTGAACGATCTGGCAAACCGTTTTAAGGCCCTGATATGGGTGTTGTCAGTCATGTTACTGATTTTTGTGGCCACACTTTTGGCTGGCTCGAGGATGCATACCATTTCCTTCGGCGTGGCTATTCTTGTTCTTGGCACTCTGTTTACGATTACCATGCCTTTGAAGCTGGCCTATAAATCATGGCATTACCGCCGGAAAAATCTCATTTCCCGGAGTCATCAGAAGTGATCAGATCGAAAACAACCTTAGCCTTTACCCCCCATCCCACAATTTTCATTGTCAGTTTACCCGGGACATGGTGTCGATTTTCCGGTAAAATCGGTGCTGATATAGTTAAACAGACGCCATGTCCCAGTCTGGCCATTAATCCATAGACACTGTAGATATTGCCTGCAAGCGCGATCCGTTGTATATCCCTAACCCTGTTGATCGTTCAAATCCCATGAATTTAGCGATGTTCATGGCACCATCACCAAACATACCCTGCGTGTCAGGTTCATTCAGGAACTGACGACCAACTTCACGGGTTATCGTGTTGGCCGAGTCGACAATCAGAATAGCCCCGGCAAGAACGCCTACGGGGGTCATTGAGGAAGTCAGCACGAAGCCAAATACGCCCTGCATACCTGCCAGCACCACTTTAATTCCTGAGATGACATAACCGACCATCCGGTCTTCATCCCTGACGTATTTGATCTGGGCATATAGTTTCGCATAACCGGTCTGGAGCTGCCGGCTCTGCTCAAGCAGACTGCTGTTTTCTGCCTGCAGGTTACGCAGGCAGGTCATGCACTCTTCGTCAGACTTTGCCCGCCGGGCACGCTCAAATTCGCCATTAATGACAGATTTAATTTCATCGATGAATTTGAGACGCGTCAATCCATCCCCCAGATGTCGGGCGCCAACAATATTAGCGGTATTGACGAGTTTGCGGGCCTCCAGATTAATCATGGTTTCTGCCCAGAGTCGTGCCTGGCTTTTGTTTCCCGGAAGAATTATATCCATTTTACTCATCCTGATTGAAAATCACCCGTTAAAGCTTATCGCGCTCCCGGATTTAGGCAACCCTGCTTTAAAGGGTAAAATAATAGTCTGATGCTGTCAGTAAACCTTCGCCCATGATGGCCAGCCTGTGTAGTCCAGGGTTCATGGAACATGTATGCCGCGAAGCGGCATGGAGACGCCAGCCGGAGCTGAACCGGGTGATTCTGGTGAGGGGCGTCGTAACCGGCATCAGCCGTTACGGATTGATAGGTTCTGCCAATCCCATCCCTTTCCCTGCAAAGCTATACCCGCTTAAAGCTTTCCGATTGCTAATGTGCGCGGTCGGAGTGAGTCCGTCAAGGCCGATGGCCGCTGACGGGCTGTATCTCCGCGTTAGCGCCGTCAGGCGCTTACGAGCGTGTATGAAGTGATTACCGCGACTTAACTACAGCTACTCTTGATACTAGTTACAACATCCCTCTTAAAGCGAGGGCCCTTTGGGCCGGGGCGGCGTCGGTTTAGCAGGGGTTAGGTATGTATGCGGTGCCGGGTTCTGGCCAGAAAGGGGCCCGGCGCTTGCGACGGAGGTACTTTTGATTTTGTTCTGAGCGCGAGGCCGTGAGGCCGCTGCATGCGAAGGCATTTTTCGTTAACCACAGAGTGACTGCAGACAAAGATCTACTCTGGAATGAAATGAACAGAGAGATAAAAACGGTGAAGTAAGACTGTTTTGCGGAATGTCTTTTATTCGTTTCCGGGTTACTTCACTTATTCGTTTGCGGATTTCTGTGTAAAAAAAAGAGACAGTGGCCACTGGGGGCCATAACGACAAGCAGAACGTCATGGTGACCGGAAGGAGAACGGAGTGAAGGTTGAAAAATGAGCAGAGTGGCCGAAAAAAACCAGCACGAAAAGCCCCGGTGAGGGGCCCGTAAACAAGAAGACTGTTGTGTCGTCTGTGACTAGTCCGGGGGAGAAAGCGCCAGATCCAGCTGGTAAAGATGCTGGATGGCCAGAGCCTTCAGGCGCTCAGATGTGCACCAGTACGCTTCGTCAGGCGGGAGGGTGCGGTAAATCCATTCAGACATTGCATGGAGTCGTTCATCTGCCGGCAGCTTAATCAGATTGTTGGCACGTTTACGCTCCGCGCCTTTATTGCGGCGGTAAACGAGTGCCTCCCGACGCTTACGGCCAGACCAGCATTTCCGCGCAGAGTGGGCCTGAACATCATCATGTTCGCTCATCACTCCTTCCCGGATCAGCTGCTCACGCTCGGCGCTCTGACGGAGCTTCTTCTCCTGCTCTTTAAACAGCTTGTCCATATCGACGCCCAGCATCTGGAATCCCACGGGGGTTATATAGACATACGTTGGCAACCAGGTGCGGGATTCACGATCCCAGGCGCGTTCTTCTGCGAGGCCCAGAACGCCAAACCGTACCTGTTCCTCAATAAGCCGTGAAAGGCGTGACACCGTCACCTCCGTTTCAGGAATGACATTGCCTTTTGCGTCCTTTGCACTGAGTTCTTTTGCAAGACGGGAGATACACATGCCGACGGTATGCTTGCCGGCATCACAGAAGCTGATGAGCACTGGCCAGAGCGCATCGAGCAGGCGCTGACGTTCCGGACGGAAGCCATATTTACGTCCCGCCTTACGGCGGCCGGCGACATAGAGAGGGTGACGAGAAACATGCATGCGCAGGCTGACCTGCCCGGTTTCTTTGTCTTTTTTCACCAGGCGATTGTAGGCATGACCGAGCTGTCCGGAGAGCTTTTTATAATGCTCCGGGCGATACCAGGCCGGGTTCTCACATTTGGCTTTTGTGGAATGCTCACCGCGTTTGCGGCGGGTCAGTTTTTTGACCGGTGCAATGAGGTTACCCTGAGTGCCGGCATCGACATCTGGCAGAAACGGGTTAGCTCATCTTTCGGTAGATCTGACCAGTGAACAGAAATCTGATTGTCATTCACGGCGGCCTGTTCTTATGGCGGCCGGGTGTTGTGTTATGTGGTGCATGCGTTATAATCCTTCACAGGCCACGCGCCTGCTTTTGGACCCCTGTTATCTGTGCCTTCCGCCAAGATGATGAAAGGTGTCGGGGGTTGCATTCAGCCTCCGGGAAATCCCGTTACCTGCCCCTGAACGTTTTACTGGACACGTCCTGTCCCTGTCTGTTTCCGGAAGTCCGCATTTCTTCCGTAAAACCATCTTTTGCCACCCGCCTGCCTCACCACAAAGCAGTCAAACCGTCAGTTTGAGTTAGGACACAAAAGTAATCTGAATCAACAATCTGTCCCACCACAAGACGATCGCTGACGATCCGAATACTACCTTCTCATCAGTAACTTTTCCAGATGTTAGACCAGATAACAATCCATAGTTTTCATGCTAATTGTCCGGATGAGACTGCTAGCAAGCATCGCACGCAGTAAATTCAGGGCGTTGGGTTTGATTTGGTAGGCCAGAGCAAGGAAAATAATTTAGAGGAAGAGCTTTACCTAATAGTTGCAAGTTGACTCTTTCGTATGTTCACTGCACTTAAAAACCGTATAGCTTTTGCTATACAGAATCCATATGGTATGCTTGTAAAGCAATCGCTATACAAGGAGCGCACTCATGAAATCAGATGTTCAGCTCAACCTTAGAGCTAAAGAATCTCAAAGAGCACTTATTGATGCTGCAGCAGAGATTCTCCATAAATCACGCACGGACTTCATCCACGAAATGGCATGTCAGGCTGCGGAGAATGTGATCCTCGATCGTCGCGTATTTAATTTTAACGATGAGCAGTATGCAGAGTTTATCGATATGCTCGATGCACCGGTTTCGGATGAGGCGGCTATTGATAAACTTCTGGCAAGGAAACCTCAGTGGGACGTGTAACAGCACCAGAACCATTATCCAGCTCCCATCAACTAGCAGAGTTCGTCAGTGGTGAGGCAGTACTTGATGACTGGCTTAAACAGAGGGATTAAAAACCAAGCTCTTGGTGCAGCACGAACGTTCGTCGTTTGTAAAAGAGACACTAAACAGGTTGTCGGTTTTTACTCTCTGGCCACCGGCAGCGTTAACCACGTGGAAGCAATGGGAAGCCTCAGGCGCAATATGCCAGATCCAATTCCCGTAATCATACTTGCTCGCCTGGCAGTTGATGTTTCATACCGTGGCCAAGGGCTCGGGGCCGATTTACTGCATGATGCAGTTCTGCGCTGTTACCGTGTAGCTGAGAATATTGGAGTCCGTGCGATTATGGTTCATGCACTGACTGAAGAAGCCAAAAACTTTTATCTTCACCATGGCTTTAAGGCATCACAAACTCAGGAACGGACATTGTTTTTAAAGTTACCACAGTGAGGTTTGAGGAAGAAAGGGGCTTGTTCGATATTTAAGATATTGATTTATAATGACTTTACCATTGAATTTAACATAATCTTTGTTATGCGAAGTTATTGATTTATAAGGGTAAGTTGCTCATTTTTACATGAAATACGCACTAATGAATGCGTTTTGAGTGATTGCAGGAAGGCACCTAAAACCTAATAAAATAGCCCAGCCATAAGGCTCAGGCACACGTCCAGAACATAAATCCCGGTCGCAGACCTGGTTTGTTTGAGGCAAGTTCAAAGCGGTAGAATCGACCATCAGTGCTACAAAGAACTGGGTACACTAAAATTTAAGAGCAATGAATCCGGCCATTGTTAATCTAAGTGCCAGTATGATTAAAATTTACTCGCATGGATAACATCCATTATAAATACAACTAAAGTATGAGATGCATTAACTGCGAGTCTAGCTTCGGCAACTACTATCTGCGGAGGGTTTTGACCACGCCCATGAGCACTCCCTATATGTGACCGGAATGCGCCAATACCGTCGATTAGTGATGAAATTCCTTTTAAAATTTTGTGCTGGTCACCCGCTAAAGTGGGATCGGAATTAAGGTCCAAGTCTGGCTGTACGACAGCCCAAAGTGGTGCTACATTCAATTTTTTGGCATAGGTAAATTGAATTTTTCTATGTAGCATTTTAATGCAGATTCAATTATAGCGCATGCGGCAGTGACTGATGCATGTGGATCGGTTTGAATATTCTCCACTGCACGAAGAAACTCATTTTCAATGGATGAATAGTCACCAGACTTTAGATAATCCTCTAACGTCTTAGAAATCGGAGTAGACCCAGACTTAGTTATAAATCCATTGAGTCTGTAGACTAATTGGTTCTTGGATAAAGCATCAATTATTCTTTTTTGTCCACTTTCGACTGTAGACCCAGCTCCTGCCCTAGAGAATGAATTTGGAGGTAAATCCATATATTTTTGGATAATTATCCCCAGTACTGAAATTGCATCTACTGAGTCATCTTCATTGCAAGCTTTAAGCCAATTGCTGCATTTTGTTTCACAGTTTCCTGGAGGCACCTCACCAGGTGCGCCCGATTCCATAAACAGTGAATTTAAAGTTGAATGGCTAAAATAATGCTCACCCAGTACTGAAGACACCGCGCCAATTACATTGTTAGGTATTTTATTATTCATTCTTTCCTACGGGATTATTCTATTGTTAATTTCAATTAATTATTATAACCGAAAAATGAGGTACGATAAATACCTGGTTTTTACATAACCACATTGGCAAGCTGTTCCTGATAATTAACGCTCTGGACAAGTCCGATTGTCAGGTGGGGTTTGAGTGCCTGGGCAGTCATATGACCGCCCAGGATTTGTTTAGAGATAGCCGAGGTACTTCGTAACAAGAGTCAAAAGACCAGTAATGGACACAATGACCGCCGCTACATCCACTTTTATCTCAATTTTCAGATCGATATTCATCGCTTATGCTCTGATATGATCTGGGGCCCCAGACACGTAATATCTGGCGTATTTATACTGCCGCAGCCTTGGACAGTTCGTGGTTTACATAACCGGTATTGTTCCCACGTTCCGAGTTTCCTGAAACGCTCTTTAACCCTCACCATCAGCCCTGCCAATGATAAGTTTGCCCACAGGGCAGTCTCCGAACGTCTTTTCGACCCATCAGCAACTTATGCCTAAGTCACCGGAGGCGTGCGAGCCACACATTGAACATTACAGATCTATTAGCAGCTTGTCACCGGGTGAAGATGTAAAGGTTTTGTATTAATTCGAAGAAGAGGTTTTGATCATGAAAAGATTGGTGGCTGGCGAGGACTCGAACCTCACATCCCCTTCCAATAGATTCAGTACCTAAACCTATTGGAAGGCCCTTCAAAATTGCTTATGAAGGGACCCAGGAGCTCTACCAACTAAGCTAACCAGCCATTAAATGCATTCCGGAGTCTATCAACCTCATCTTTATCTTGCAAGTAATTGTTGATTAATGTCTTTGTGATTGCATTGTCTTTACGAGGACCAGTAAGGTGTTTATATTTTATGCAAAGTGATTTTGCGATTTTTTCAATGTCTAACATTTTTTGGCAGATATGGTGGGCGACCTGTTGGCATACCTGAGAATACAGAATTACATCACGTATTGTTAATTCAGCTTCTTTATTAACTTCATGCTTGTATTTTTTACTCATTTTAATTAAGTCAGATTCTGAAAACATTTCTTCCCAAAGATTAGTGTTTTCTCGGCTATGTGCGTTAATATTACGAACAAGTCTAAAGTAATCCAATAATTTTAAATCAAGTTCATCAATGTAAATTGACAACTCATTATGGTTTAATTTAGGATGCGTAATCTTACCATTTATTTTGTTCACATGAGCATGGTGAATTGCTCTACGTAGTATGTCTACATTATCAATATTGAATGACCGTTCATCACTATATATTTTTTTTGACAAGGAAATGTAGTCTTTCAAAAATGATTCTAGGCAGCTATATATAAATGCAATATGACTTTGTGTTACGTAGAGAGATGTTTTGTAAATCTCTAAATGTGCAACTTTTAGTTTTGCATTTTTATGCTTTTTAGTTACGTCTTCAATTCGATTAATGTTAATGCGGCCAGATTCATCTTTGCAAAGGAGTTCCTTTACTGCTACATCAATCAGAATTAAATGTGGGTTTACTGTCCCTAAAAGTTTTCTGAATTTTGTCTCAATAGATCGTGGCTGCATATCTTCTGTCATAGGTAACGCCTCCTGTGTTGAGATTGATTTTATAAAATACACGGCAAAGATTAACTTCACTTTGATAGTCAGAGACCGTTTAAGCGAGTTGTGGGCTAAAGATAAATTATTATTGGTCTGAATCCTCAGGCCATTAATATTCAACGATATCTTGCTTCACGGAACTTAAATCAATCTCTGGCTGTAAAATCAGGACAGTATAACCCATACTCACAGGCAATTTCTCAGTTTTGAGCCCGCACTGCTCCAATAATGGAAATATCCCGTCTGGAACGCCAGTTACACGCACCTCAAGTGGCAATATAAGATTTCCTGATTCTGTAAATGAGCTATGGAGTTGAGATTTCTGTGTATACACAGCCGATACATCTGTACCGCATTTCCAACCATCCTGCCACTCGGTATCGGATAATAGGTGATCCTGCCAGCCCATTGAACGTAGCGTGTCAATCATGCAGGTGAATCTAAACAGCGTGCTCTGATTGGCTAACTCACCAGAGCTTGCCAGCCAGATATACTCCACCTTGCTGTAAAGCCGTGCTGATGGCCCTTTCAGTTTCCCTTGTTCCTGTAACCAGATTATGTCAGGCGCCAGAGATTTAGGAAAAACCTTGCGTTTCTGAGCGGTTGAAAGCCACTGCATTATGAACATGTGTGTTTGAAGAGACGTGAGAGATCTTCCCTCTTTCCGTGCAAGCTTTACCGCTACGATGATGCACCAGGCGAGATGAGTGAATCGCCACGGATAATCTAGACACTTCCGAGCCGTTGATAATACTGGTTTTCATATTCTGTCGGTGACATCTGTTCGCTAGAACCATGCCGACGCTTACTGTTATAAAACATTTCGATGTAATCAAAAATATCACTGCGGGCTTCTTCCCGCGTTCCGTAGATCTTTTCTTTATCCGTTCACGTTTCAACAACTGGAAAAACTTTCTGCAACCGCATTATCATGGCAGTTACCGCGACGGCTCATGCTACCCTCCAGGCCGTGTGATTTCAGGAACGACTGCCACTCATGGCTTGTGTACTGACTGCCCTGATCCGAATGAACCAGCACCTGTTTTTCGGGATTACGCCGCCATACAGCCATCAGCAGTGCGTTCAGGACAATGTCCTTTGTCATCCGGGATTGCATGGACCAGCCGATAATTTTGCGTGAGAACAGATCAACAACAACGGCAAGATACAGCCAGCCTTCGTGGGTCCTGATGTAGGTTATGTCCGTTACCCAACGCTCATCAGGAGCATCCGGATTGAACTGTCGCTGGAGCCTGTTGGGTGACACGATACTGGCCTCGCCTTTACGTGCCCGCGGGCTTCGGTATCCGACCTGAGCCTTTATTCCGACACGTTTCATCAGTCTCCAGACTCTGTTTACTCCGCACTGTTGCCCGCTGTCACGCAGATCCAGATGGATTTTGCGATAACCATAGACGCATCCCGATTCCAGCCAGAACTGTTTAATCTGTCCTGTCAGTCTCAGGTCTGCCTGATGGCGTTGTGAATGCGGCTGCTGAAGCCGGCGTAAAACCACTGGGATGAACATCCAGCACCCGACAGAGCAGGCGAACAGGCCAGCAACAGGAGTTGTCACGGATAAAGGCGTACCTCAGTCGGACAGCTTTGCGAAGTACGCCGCGGCTTTTTAATATGTCCCGTTCGTCGGTAACCCGTTTCAGCTCTTTCTGGAGACGGCGGATCTCGGCCTGAGCATCTGACTGTTCTTTATTAGTGGAAGAATCCGGACCGTACTTCTTTAGCATAAAGGCTGTGGGTGGTGATATCGAGACGTGTTGCAACGCTGGAAACAGAATAACCGCGATCAACAACCTGTTTGACTGCTTCAGTTTTAAACTCTTCGGGATAACGCTTACCGCTCATGGGCACCTCTCTTTAAGCCATCTTAAATGACTCTGAGGTGTCTGTTAAACCCGTGGCGATTCAGAGCTAGTTCAGTATCAGGGCGCTTAGTAGTTAGCTCAGTCAATACTTTCTCCACGACTGTTAAGGAAAATTTTAAGGCCGGAGATTATCATGAAATTGGTTGTTGGCGAACCGGCGAAATGAGGTCAAGTTTCGAGTTTCGAAGTAGGTAGGGATGAGGTGTATGAAGCCAAACCGGCGCGTCTTCATCATTACCTGGTATGTCTAACCCAAAATCTATTTTTGGTTGTTTGACGTGGCCATGATGTAGGAGTTATTCAGTTGCCTGAGCTGTAGATCTGCCCGGTTGAGCAGGTCTCGGGACAGCGGTTGATCCTGCGGGAATTTTGCAGTTGCCGGATTAATTCTTCAACTGGCACGCTTTCGTTTAAGGACTTTGATATAGAGAACACAGCAGTTTTAAGCTCACTAACGGTCAGGTATTTGCCCTTCTTCTCGTCGAGTTGATTAAGTCTGTCCTGAAGCGTCTGAAGCTCAGATACTCCCCTATACCAACCTGAAATGGTGGCATTGGGCAAACTATTGGCTTGCAGCTTTGACCGCCAGTCAGCCGACACCTCCTCTGCAAATTTGGTGTTAGGGTAAAGATGGCGCGTTTGTTCTACCAACTGATTACCGTATTGCAATGGCCAATACGGTGGAAGAATGCTCAGTTCGTTCAGACGGGAAGTTAATTTTTTTGCATAGGTATCACTGGATTCAAGCCACGTCGGGGCGTCCTGGCGTAGCTTATCTACAGCCGGAAGAGGCATGCTGGACGGTAAAGCTGCGAGAGAGTTGTTCAACGCATCTTCTCCGGGGTGGCTGAATACTATTGGAGTAAAAATAAAGGCGAGTATGCCCAGTACGGCAGCTGTTAAAATACCGCCGAAGTAAGCCACTAATGGAGTGATCCCGTGGATGATTTTCTGATTACTTCACCTTCACCTGCTGGTTCAGGATTCCCCACATATCCCCAGCGCTGCCTATTCTGCCTTTCAGCCCTGATCTTGACCCGCCATTTCCGGACAGCTTTTGTATCTTAAGTTAACGATGCCCGCTGCCGCCGGTATTCTCTCGGAGAGTGATATCCCAGCGCACTATGCGGGTGATTTTCATTGTAATGCGTGAACGCCGCTGCAAGGTTTCGCAGGGCTGTTCTCACATCCGGTTTCGGCATGAACGCGATATAGTCTTCCTTCATCGTCTTCACGAACCGTTCGGCCATGCCATTGCTCTGCGGGCTGCTCACCGCTGTTGTACATGGCTCCAGATTCAGCTCTTTGGCGAACCTCCGCGTTTCATGCGCGGTATATGCTGAACCGTTGTCCGTCAGCCACTGCACCGCTGTGTCGGGCAGCCTGTCGCCGAAGCGCTTTTCCACCGACCTCAGCATCACATCCTGCACGGTCGAACTGTCATAGCCTCCCGTGCTTGCTGCCCAGTCTATGGCCTCACGGTCGCAGCAGTCCAGCGCGAACGTTACCCGCAGTTTTTCGCCGTTGTCGCAGCCGAACTCGAAGCCATCTGAACACCAGCGCATATCGCTTTCTGCCACCGCTATCTTGCCCTTATGTTCACGCTTCGGTCGCTCTGGTTTGTGATGCAACAACAACAGGTTATGCTCGCTCATTATCCTGTAAAGCCGTTTGGCATTCACAGGTGGCTGTCCCTCTGTGCGACGTTGCTTGCGCAGGATGCCCCACACGCGTCGATAACCATAACTCGGCATATCGCTGATAATGTTGAGGATAGCCGACAGTATTTCTGCGTCTGCTTCTTCATTACGCCGGTTACAGCGCCTGTCCTGCCAGTCGGCAGAACGGTTAATCCGCAGTGACAGTTGCGCACGCGACACGCCCATGGTCCGGCTGACCATGGCTATTCCCCGTCCTTTGGCAACAAGGGCGCGTGCGCTATCCATTTTCGCGACTGACCGTACTCCACGGCTTCTTTCAGGATCTCAACTTCCATCGTCTTCTTGCCCAGAAGGCGCTGAAGCTCCCGGACCTGCTTCAGAGCAGCAGTAAGCTCAGAAGCAGGAACGACTTCCTCTCCAGCCGCAACGGCGGTGAGGCTGCCTTCCTGATATTGCTTCTTCCACTTAAACAGCAGGCTGGGCTGGATACCATGCAGGCGGGCGACATGGGAGACATTCATACCCGGCTCCATCGTCTGCTGGATAATGGCGATCTTCTCCTGAGGAGTTTTACGTTTACGGACTTCTTGCCCTAACAGGATCCGGTCATCTCAAAATTGGTGTTAGTGTTAGACATATATTCAAGCCTATCTCTTATCTGGAGATACAGCTACTGTCTGGTGTTTCAGGGGGCTACATCATCTGCCTTTCAGCCCTAACAGGTAGTGCTACATCTGTTAGATTGCTCTCTGTCTGGCTTGAGGGGACATCGCTATTCTCCAGCCTGATAGTTGTGTTTTGCAGCATCTGACGAAGCGGCTCAAATCCGCTTGCATTGTGGAGTTCGAGCCGTTGCAAGGCTTCACCTGTTGAGCTCAAAGCCTTATGCCCTGGTTCAGGCCTGGTAAATCCTCCTTCTGAAGGGAAAAAGTCCGGTACAGCTGCTGAAGACGTTTACTCAGGCTGCTAAGTATTTCTATTCTGGCATGTGCAGAAGCGGGCCACATTGCTGACCATTGGTAGCGTATCAGGGCATCCAGAATCGCCATACCTTCATTGAAACCCTGTATACCCGCCTGTTGTGCCCTTGCCAGGGTATACCACGCAGCTGTCTGAAGCTCGACACCATTGGTATCGAAAAGGTTTAATGCCAGTTTTTCAACATTCCCCCAATTCACATCCGGACGGGCAGGATGGGAGAGTTTGGCAAGCTCATCACGTAGCGCTGAATAATCAGGCATTGTGCGAGGATCGTTTCCGGTCTTGAGGTGGCGTTCGGTAGTGTTGGACATTGTGAAATCCGTATCGAATGAGGGTATGAGTTGATTAGATAAACTGATGATTTTCCAGATGCTGCTGTTGTTTCAAGTGCCTGATCATCACTTTACCCTCTGGCATAAACTCGGTCCCATACCGTACAAGGGCACTGTTGCAAATAGTCGGTGGTGATAAACTTATCATCCCCTTTTGCTGATGGAGCTGCACATGAACCCATTCAAAGGCCGGCATTTTCAGCGTGACATCATTCTGTGGGCCGTACGCTGGTACTGCAAATACGGCATCAGTTACCGTGAGCTGCAGGAGATGCTGGCTGAACGCGGAGTGAATGTCGATCACTCCACGATTTACCGCTGGGTTCAGCGTTATGCGCCTGAAATGGAAAAACGGCTGCGCTGGTACTGGCGTAACCCTTCCGATCTTTGCCCGTGGCACATGGATGAAACCTACGTGAAGGTCAATGGCCGCTGGGCGTATCTGTACCGGGCCGTCGACAGCCGGGGCCGCACTGTCGATTTTTATCTCTCCTCCCGTCGTAACAGCAAAGCTGCATACCGGTTTCTGGGTAAAATCCTCAACAACGTGAAGAAGTGGCAGATCCGCGATTCATCAACACGGATAAACCGCCCGCCTATGGTCGCGCGCTTGCTCTGCTCAAACGCGAAGGCCGGTGCCCGTCTGACGTTGAACACCGACAGATTAAGTACCGGAACAACGTGATTGAATGCGATCATGGCAAACTGAAACGGATAATCGGCGCCACGCTGGGATTTAAATCCATGAAGACGGCTTACGCCACCATCAAAGGTATTGAGGTGATGCGTGCACTACGCAAAGGCCAGGCCTCAGCATTTTATTATGGTGATCCCCTGGGCGAAATGCGCCTGGTAAGCAGAGTTTTTGAAATGTAAGGCCTTTGAATAAGACAAAAGGCTGCCTCATCGCTAACTTTGCAACAGTGCCAAACAGAATTACCTCCGGGCAGAAACGCTGGTCAGCGCCAATGCCCGCCTGGTTGATTTTCAGTCCACACTGGAGCTTGCTGGCCGCTGGGGTGGTGGCGAAGTGGCTTCAGCTGATGGCATGCGCTTTGTCACGCCGGTGAAAACCGTCAATTCAGGACCTAACAGAAAATATTTTGGTTCCGGACGTGGCATCACCTGGTACAACTTCGTCTCTGATCAGTACTCTGGATTCCACGGCATCGTTGTCCCCGGCACATTACGAGATTCCATTTTTGTGCTGGAAGGCCTTCTGGAGCAGCAGACAGGGCTGAATCCGGTTGAGATCATGACAGACACAGCCGGTACCAGCGACATTATTTTTGGCCTCTTCTGGCTGCTGGGATACCAGTTTTCCCCCCGGCTTGCCGATGCCGGTGAAGCGGTATTCTGGCGAGTGGATAAATCGGCAAATTACGGTGCACTGGACGAACTGGCACGTGGTTGTGCCGATCTGTCGAAAGCCGAGGATCAGTGGGATGAGATGATGCGAACCGCCGGTTCGCTGAAACTGGGCACCATTCATGCTTCAGAACTCATTCGCTCTTTGCTGAAAAGCTCGCGCCCATCAGGGCTGGCACAGGCGATCATGGAAGTGGGGCGCGTCAACAAGACGCTGTACCTTCTTAATTATATTGATGATGAGGATTATCGTCGGCGGATCCTGACGCAGCTAAACCGGGGGGAAGGCCGCCATGCTGTGGCGAGGGCGATCTGCTACGGGCAGCGCGGTGAGATCAGAAAGCGCTATCGTGAAGGTCAGGAAGATCAGCTGGGGGCACTGGGCCTGGTCACTAACGCAGTGGTACTGTGGAACACACTTTATATGCAGGAAGCCCTGAGCTGGATACGCAGTAATGGAGAAGAAATCGGGGTTGAAGATATCGCCCGGTTGTCCCCACTGATGCACGGGCATATCAATATGCTGGGGCATTATACGTTTACGCTACCGGAGGATATTTTGAAGGGGGAACTGAGAGAACTAAATTTCAATTTAAACAATGAATTAACTTCTTAGCGTACGTTTTCGTTCCATTGGCTCTCAAACCCCATTTAGTGATAGCGATCGATCACGCCAACCAGATAGTGGTCGGTTTGCTGCATGTTGATGCCCGCTTTTTTAGCGCTGCGGACTTCATCCAGAATGATTTGCAACAGCGTCCCGTCCACGATTTCCTCTTTTCTGTATCGCTTCAGGAAGTTAATCGCTGACTTATCGTTTGCTGCCTGGGCGTCTTCCGTCAAAGAGGTCAGCGCATTAATGCGCTTCTGGTAATCGCTTACCGTCTGCTCAAACAGATCTTCCAGCGTGGAAAATTCACCGCACCGGGCGTGTTGCTCCTGTAACACCGGCGTGGCGCCGCTCTGTTTGATGTATTCGTACATGCGCATCATTTGCGTCACCGTATTTTGCGCCTGATGACGCAAAAATAGTGCGGTGCCATTAAGGCTATTCTCGCTGCACCTCTGGCTGAGCTGAAGATACAAATTTGAGGTATAAAACTCCTGATTCATTTGCGCATTCAGTTTTTGAACTATTCCGCTAGCGATCATAGGACTTCCTTATTTCTTGTCATCTCAGAAAACGGTCACTCTTCGAAAAAACAACCAGAATAAAAGCGATTCTTTCGCTTTTTTTATTGCGCCTGGTTACGCAGTCATATTCATTTTAAGTCGGGATGCTCCTTATTTAAATATCCAACCCTACTATCGCATTTCTATCTGGCATTATTCTGTGATGGTGTTTCGATATTCACACTCCCTGTGCCAATCCTTTCTTATCGACAGTAGGAAACTTCCTCCGGCTATTCTGCTGAACACGATTAGGGGCACTGTTGCAAAGTTAGCGATGAGGCAGCCTTTTGTCTTATTCAAAGGCCTTACATTTCAAAAACTCTGCTTACCAGGCGCATTTCGCCCAGGGGATCACCATAATAAAATGCTGAGGCCTGGCCTTTGCGTAGTGCACGCATCACCTCAATACCTTTGATGGTGGCGTAAGCCGTCTTCATGGATTTAAATCCCAGCGTGGCGCCGATTATCCGTTTCAGTTTGCCATGATCGCATTCAATCACGTTGTTCCGGTACTTAATCTGTCGGTGTTCAACGTCAGACGGGCACCGGCCTTCGCGTTTGAGCAGAGCAAGCGCGCGACCATAGGCGGGCGCTTTATCCGTTTTGATGAATCTCTGATCTGCCACTTCTTCACATTGTTAAAGATTTTACCCAGAAACCTTTATGCCACTTTACGGTTACGACTGGGGGAGAGAAAAATCGACAGTGCGGCCCCGGCTGTCGACGGCCCGGTACAGATACGCCCAGCGGCCATTGACCTTCACGTAGGTTTCATCCATGTGCCACGGGCAAAGATCGGAAGGGTTACGCCAGTACCAGCGCAGCCGTTTTTCCATTTCAGGCGCATAACGCTGAACCCAGCGGTAAATCGTGGAGTGATCGACATTCACTCCGCGTTCAGCCAGCATCTCCTGCAGCTCACGGTAACTGATGCCGTATTTGCAGTACCAGCGTACGGCCCACAGAATGATGTCACGCTGAAAATGCCGGCCTTTGAATGGGTTCATGTGCAGCTCCATCAGCAAAAGGGGATGATAAGTTTATCACCACCGACTATTTGCAACAGTGCCCACTCCGGTCACTAACACTTTGTTTTGTAATATAAAGTAAGACTTTTTACGTTACTCCTGTCCTTTAAATCTGATATCTCATTTTCCTGCTCTATCACTTTTTCGCTCCCAGGATTCAGCCAGAACTCCCTGTTTTCTAACCATGACATCCGTGTAATGTCAATCTAACCAATTGAAATTTAATACAAATAGAAAAATCGTACAGTACGTTATTTCACTAGGTGTCAGTTTGGCCCCAACTGTTACCTTTTTCACACGGTTCTTCCCCGTCCACACTCTCGTTACAACCCTTTGTTTTATCGTCACTTCCCCCCCAGGTATCCTGCCACAAGTCGATAAAAGGACTGTCATCACTTTCAGTGTATTTTTTTGTATGCCGAGCGTTACGGTGGCCAAGAAAGTCCTGAATCAGACAGGTACCCGCGCCCCGCTCTGCCAGTCCGAAACCACAAGCGTGCCTGAGCATCTTCGGATTTATTTCTATGGTCATGCCGGCCTTTTCGCCGGCCTCACGCACAATGCGATAGGCCTGCTGGCGGGACAATCCGTTGCCGCGCCGGGATAAAAATACCCGGTCAGTGTCCAGGGCGCCCTTCCAGGGGTCAGTTTGGAGATCGGAAATTTTTGTACGTTAAGCGCATTATTTAACCAATCTTGGTTCGTAAGGGGTTGATTTTGCGTCAGTGGCTATCGCTTTTAAGTTGTCGCTCTTGCAGTATCGCATTTAGGTTATCCGATTAAGGTCAAACCTCTGAAAATGCCGTATAGCGCGGGAGTACACCCTATTGCTATAGGTAAGTCTGTTCAAAAAACAGGCTTACCGAATGGAAGGGACTTCCCCTGGATATGCGCCTGATTAACTCTTGTGCAATCATGGGGTAAACATAGCCCCGGAGGGATTCGTTATGACCATCACGACTGTCGGTATCGATCTTGCTAAAAATGTGTTCGCTGTTCACTGCGTTGACCAACACGGTAAAACTGTTCTGGTTAAACCCAAAGTATCGCGTGCTGCCCTTCCTGAGCTGATTGCCAGTTTACCTCCCTGTGTTATCGGGATGGAGGCATGCTCCGGGGCTCACTACTGGGCAAGGTTGTTTCGGCAATATGGTCATGAACCACGGCTGATGGCTGCTAAATTTGTATCTCCTTACCGCATGGCCGGTAAATCAGGCAAAAATGATGCAGCTGATGCTCAGGCTATCTGTGAAGCAGTTCGTCGCCCGCATATGCGGTTTGTACCAGTGAAGGATGAGAGCCAGCAGGCGATGCAATGCCTACACCGTATCAGACAGGGTTTTATCGAAGAGAAAACAGCAACATATAACCGATTGAGAGGTTTGATATCGGAATTCGGTGTCATCGCCCCACAAAGTACAGATGCCCTGCGTCACATGGTTTCTGAGCAGAAGAGTTCTTTGCCACTTCAGGTTCAACAATGTGTTAATGACCTGCTGGAACACATTGATCGTATTGAAGATAATATTACTGAATATGACCGGATTTTGTCCCGCATGGCAAAAACAGATCACCGCAGCCAGCGATTGATGGAACTGAAAGGGATTGGTCCCACAACGGCCTGTGCGCTGGTCGCCAGTATCGGTAATGCACACGATTTTAAAAATGGGCGACAACTGGCAGCCTGGCTGGGACTAACGCCATCGCAGTACAGCAGTGGTGGGAAATCAAAGCTTGGCAGGATAACTAAAGCTGGCGATTCGTATCTGCGAACGCTACTGGTTCAGGGGGCTCGTTCGGTTCTGATTGGTGCCGAGAAAAGGACTGATTTATTCAGTCGTTGGGTCTGTTCACTGGTCGATCGCAGAGGATACTGGCGTGCCGTTGTAGCCATCGCCGCCAAAAACGCAAGGCTGTGCTGGGCATCATTGCATTACGGTGATGATTTCAGGCTGTACTCAGCCAGCTAAAGCACGAAACAAAATAACCATCTGACCTGCAATTCGTTGATGATAAAGGGTTAGACCCCGTGAGGCCTATCTGGCTATTGTACAGGATATACGTATCCGCTTAACGAACAAGAACCTCACGCGCGTCTTTCATCAGGGTCCGAATCGATGACGATTCATCATGGCCGTTTATAGTACCGCAGTCTCTCCCCTTTATTTTTACTGAAGAGCAGACAGAAACCATAAACACCGGCGTTGACACGCCGGGGAAGCCCTTATAGTACAATAATTCTCTATATCCAAACTGACCCCTGGTAGCTCCCTCGTGCGCTCTCCTGTTCCTGCCTTTCGGTTTACCGGTGTCATTCCGCTGTTATGGCCGCGTTTGTCTCATTCCACGCCTGACACTCAGTTCCGGGTAGGCAGTTCGCTCCAAGCTGGACTGTATGCACGAACCCCCCGTTCAGTCCGACCGCTGCGCCTTATCCGGTAACTATCGTCTTGAGTCCAACCCGGAAAGACACGACTTAACGCCACTGGCAGCAGCCATTGGTAACTGATGATGTGCGAGAGATTTAGAGAGTACTTGAAGTGGCGGCCTGACTGCGGCTACACTGAAAGGACAGTTTTGGTGACTAGTCTCGCACAAGACAGTTACCTGGTTAAGCAGCCTGCAAGCTGGCTTAACCTTCGATAAAACCGCCCTGCAAGGCGGTTTTTTTCGTTTACAGAGCAAGAGATTACTCGTAGGTAGAGAGGATCTCAAGAAGATCCTGAACCGCCCCGGTTTTCCGGGAGAGTTTTTAGTCCGCGAACTCAGGCTGCCATAGCTCCGTTTCCGATGGAAGCATAATACGCTCTTTCGGCTTCAGCCGGGGGGATGTGACCGAGCCGTTCCAGTAGTCGGCCGCTGTTGTACCAGTCCACCCACGTCAGCGTCGCCAACTCAACCTCTGCTCGGCTTTTCCAGCTCTGTCTGTGTATCACCTCCGCTTTGTACAGGCCGTTGATGCTTTCCGCCATCGCATTGTCGTAGGAGTCGCCTGAGCTGCCCGTCGAGGCCAGTAAGCCCGCGTCCTGCAGACGTTGCATGTACGCCAGCGACACGTACTGCGAGCCCTTATCCGAGTGATGGATGGTGCCGGAAGGGCGACGGGCCCACAGCGCCTGCTCCAGCGCATCCAGCACGAACGTGGTTTCCATCGATGACGACACTCGCCAACCCACGATGCCGCCGGCAAACACATCGATGATGAACGCTACATACGCGAACCCCTGCCAAGTACTCACGTACGTGAAGTCTGCTACCCACAGCTGATTGGGACGCTCTGCCACGAACTGACGGTTTACCCGGCCGCCTGCCGCAGCTTCTTTCCTGCTGACCATGGTTCGTACTTTTTTCCCGCCGCACGCCGGTAAGCCCCATGCTTTTCATCAGTCGCGCGATGGTGCATCTGACCACGCTGAAGCTTTCCCGTTGCAGCTGGTGCCAGACCTTACGAACTCCATAGACACTGTAGTTTTCGTCGTACACGCGCTGTACCTCCAGCTTCAGCTGGTCATCACGCCGGTCACGCTGACTGCGTTTTTCCGGATGCTGACGTTGGTTCTGGTACCGGTAGTATGTCGACGGGGCGATATCCAGCTCATGGCATACCGGTCCGACTCCGTGACTTACGCGGAGGGTATCGAGCAGCGGCATCATGTTCACATGTGCATCAGCATTCCACCAAAGTATTCGGTATCGACAATCGTCGGCTATCTGAAGGGGAAAAGTGCGATAGCGATAGCCCGGCAGTTCGGCAGAGGAAAAAACTTCACTGGTGAAGTTTTCTGGGCACGAGGATATTTTGTTTCAACTGTAGGCCTGGATGAAGCCACGGTCAGGGCTTACATACGCAAGCAAGAGCGAGAAGACGAACGTTACGACCAGATGAATCTGAACGTATAACAGGCGCCTTGGGCGGCTCATGGTTTGTCGGCGCCTTTGAGGCGCTCACCCTAAAGCCTCCGGCTCTGCCGGAGGATACTTACTTCTGCCAAACTAGACGATACATAGCAAGTAAAAATAATATAATTGCTAGCAAAGATATTTTTATTATTACGGGTGCCAACTCATAGATACCTGCCCCCTGAGAGTTCAGCATAGTAAACCCACTTATCATTGTACTTGATGGGAAAATCACCATCGTTTTCACAACCCATTCAGGCATATTAAATGTAGGAAACGAGGCTCCTGACGCATAAAAAATAACCATCGAGGTAGCCGATAGGATCTGCATTGGACGGTTGATGTTATCCAGAAAACTACCAATCAACATCCCCATTGAACTTACTGCCGCAGAAAAAAGAACAATCAACAAAACCTGTAAAAACATACTTCCTTCATTGGGATACCCTTGCAAATAATAAACCCAACCAAACACAAAAACCGCTCCAAAAAAACCAACCATAAACAACCCAAAAAACGTCCCGATAAACTGAGATGAATTAATTTTTGTTAAACCGATACTATTACGCAATGCAATAAGCATAGAACTGGTAAAGATAAGTGTTTGCTGAAGTATTATAATAAAAACCAGCGGCATAATAAAAGATTCGTATCCCAATGTTGGATTATATAGAGGAAGAGGAATGATGTTATTAGTAGCTTTAGATGTTAATCTATTAACATCCGTCGTAGCGTTTATTGCATTAGTCACTGCCGTTCTCAAATCGGCAGCAACAGCCATATAACCGCCTGATAGGTGCACATCGATCCCTGCGTTCTCTCCTCTGATAAGATTCTTTTTAAAATCATTATCAATAGCTATCACCGCGGAAACTTTTCTGTTTCGCAATAAAATTAATGCATCAGACAGAGAACTATCAACCTGGGTAACATCAATTTCACGTGTGGTTTGCAGATTATCGATCAGATTACGTGACAATGATGATTGATCAAAATCAACTACCGCAACGGGAAGTTTGAGGTTAATTTGTGCCTTGTAGGCGCTTGGATAAAAAACACTATAAAGAATCAATGACATAACTGCCGTTGAAAATATAGGTTGACATTTTCTTATTGATTTAACAGTACTAATAAAACTCTGTAAAACACCATCGAGTTTTACATTCTCCTGAAAGACTACCGGCTGTTGACTATAATTACGTCTTGCAAGAATAATAAAAGAAATAGTTAAAGGAATGATAATATAGAGTGACAAGATACCAAATTGGGAAAAACTCGTTGTGATATAACTGCCAAGATTGACCTGCTCTAACTGTATTCGGTAATAGTGGGTGAATGGCTGAAAATTACTCCAGAATTTAGCCCAACCATTGGCATTCAAAATAGAAAGCGTACCATCTGAGTAGGTTAACGCAGCACTAGCATATACCGTTGAGATACTTAAAGCTGTAAGTACATTTCGCGTTATTGAAATAAACATAATGGCGATAGATGCAGTAAGAAGACACAACATAAACATCGCCAGAATTAACAACCATGAATTACCTAAAATTGGCCAACCCCGCCCCACTACTTGCCAGACATTGAATATTAATCCCCAAAGAAAAATGATGGTTATATATGGTAGGCAACGGGAAGCAATCTGAACTGATAAATATATTGTTTTTTTCTTAATCCAATCGTCACAGAGATTACCTTCTTCAAAAAAACGTCCGATAGCGCAAATTACAGCGCTGCTTAGAACTATACTCAGCAACACCGGCACTGCAATTGGGGTCAAGAATCTTTCATAGCTATTTTGTGGATTGCTGATACTGATTACTTGTATATTTGGCATTGAGTTGCCCGTACCTTTATGCTCAACACCCAGTGACTTCCTGTTATTTATTGAGTTAAAGGCATCATTCACCGCTGCCTGCAAACCGATAAACGCAGCATTACCAGTTGTTCTTAACTGCCCGTTATAACGAATTACGACCTTATTATCATCCTGACGGATAGTTGATCCAGATGCACCTCGGGGGATCTCTATAAAAGCATAAATTTTCATACTCTTCATCAGGCGTTGAGCCAGGGAAATATTGTCCGTTGTTTCTATTAACTCAATACTCTTCGATGCATCAATATTTTTGATTATTTCCCGACTCAATGATGAATGATCATAATCTACCAGTGCGACAGGTATTTTCTCAGGCACACCAGAACTGAAGATAGCGATGACAAAAGTTAATAAAAACACCGGCACAATAAACAGTAAGATTTTCATGTAGCGGTCATGATAGATGAAATTAATTTCATCTATCAATGAAGCTGAAAAGTCTGATAAAGTATTATTAGTCATTATCAAAAGGCCAATCAAAAATAACAGACATCCCCGGGCGCATTCCTTCTATTTTATTCATCGGATGTAACCGTACTTCAAATGTTCTGACGTCATAACCGCTTGACTGACGAGTCGCTCTCCATGTGGCAAAATTTCCTTTGGGGTTAATAAAAAAAACACGGAATTTAACATTTTTATATTTCAATGCAGGAATCGCCCCTTCAATCACATCACCTATTTTTAATGCGTTAAAACGGTCTTCCCGTAAATTAATAGTTACCCAAAGATTATTTAAATCAATCATGCTGAATATAGGTGAGCCAGCAGAAACAAGTTCTCCCGGATTAGCAAAGCGCTTGGCAATTTCTCCATCATTTTTTGAATGAACACTCAGCTCTCTGACCAAGGAATCCGCAGACTCAAAAGCCGCCTTGGCTGAATTTACATTAGCATCAGCAATGCGAATATCCTCTGCCCTGTTACCCCGTTTGACTTGCATATATTGCTCATAGGCAGCATTAGTTTTCTGCCTAGAAATCTTATATCTCGCAATGGCATCATCACGTTCTTGGGCAGAAACAGCCTTACTACCATCATAGAGTTTTACTACTCGATCCGTGGATAACTTTATGTTTTTTTCATCTGCTTGAGCACTTATCCAGTTAGCTTTTAATGACTCAATATACTCTGTACGCTCTCCGTTATATGCCTTTTCCTGACTAGCTACAGCCGCAGCTAATGCTTCCTTTGCTTGCAGGGAATTCTCAGTAATTTGCCTGTCATACAAACTGACTAAAGCCTGCCCGTTACGGATGCTGTCTCCTTCTCTGACATGCAAGCTATCAACTCTTGCTGTAACCTTACTGGTTATATTAATTTCATCTGTATCAACAATGCCTTCTAATATCTCCGGCCCTGAGGAGTGAGATAAAATAAACCCGGCAGATAACACCATTATTATAACAATAAGTATGGCTATCTTAATTTTTTTATTTTTTATCGTCATGCTATTTTCATCCTCAAGCTCCGTCTATCTCCTTTAGCTTTCTACCATTTTAACAACATTTACAGTTATTTCATCTTATTCTTTCAATGAAATGGTAATGGTGCCAACTTACTGATTTAGTGTATGATGGTGTTTTTGAGGTGCTCCAGTGGCTTCTGTTTCTATCAGCTGTCCCTCCTGTTCAGCTACTGAAGGCGTGGTGCGTAACGGTAAAAGTACTGCCGGACATCAGCGCTATCTCTGCTCTCACTGCCGTAAAACATGGCAGCTACAGTTCACTTACACCGCTTCTCAACCCGGTACGCATCAGAAAATCATTGATATGGCCATGAATGGCGTCGGATGTCGCGCCAGTGCACGCATTATGGGCGTTGGCCTCAACACGATTTTACGTCACTTAAAAAACTCAGACCGCAGTCGGTAACCTCACGCATACAACCGGGCAGTGACGTCATTGTTTGCGCGGAAATGGACGAACAGTGGGGTTATGTCGGCGCTAAATCACGCCAGCGCTGGTTGTTTTACGCGTATGACAGGATACGGAGGACGGTTGTGGCGCACGTATTCGGTGAACGCACGTTGTCCACGCTGGAGCGTCTTCTGGGCCTGCTGTCGGCCTTTGAGGTCGTGGTATGGATGACGGATGGCTGGCCGCTTTATGAATCACGCCTGAAGGGAGAACTGCACGTTATCAGCAAGCGATATACGCAGCGCATTGAGCGGCATAACCTGAATCTGAGGCAACATCTGGCAAGGCTGGGCAGGAAGTCACTGTCGTTCTCAAAATCGGTGGAGCTGCATGACAAAGTCATCGGGCATTATCTGAACATAAAACACTATCAGTAAGTTGGAGTCATTACCGAATTATCTAAAGGAAGATCGTATTTACCATGTCTCATTCTAACTGTTTAATAAATTACAAAAATTAAAATTTCCATTTAATATCATCGCGTTAAGCAAGAGAATTAAACCTCTCATTTAATTTATGATTCTTATTTAATTCATGAGTTGGTGTAAAAATAGGTTGCCGCACTATAGAAAGACACATATTTAAACCCAGCAGGAAATCATATTTGAAAGTAATGTGTTTAAGGGGCTGCGTAACAAGAACAGCAAGTAAACACATAGTAATAACAGTTACCATTCCCATTTCGCAAGTGGCCATATCAGAGGTGAACTAATGCCTGCTGCAATTTTAAGAATTAAGGTTATCCTAATAATTCTTTTGTATGATTAAGATCATCGATAAATTTACTAAGGACTCATTAATGAAATTGCGACTCTGGAATCTATTACCCCATGATTACGCTCCTTTTTTTCGTATTCTTCACATCATTGTGGCATTTCTAATATTATCACAAATTATTAACTCTAATCTGACAGAGACCGAAGCAATTGGTGAACATAGTCTTGAAGGAGTTATAACCTGGATGCACATTATTTCAGGGTTAGGACTGATTATTTGTGGTTTTATTATGTTAAGTTGGATGCTTACTCAAAGAGGTTTTACTTATTATTTTTCATGGGTAGGGCTTGACTTTAGTGGTATTAAGCAAGATATAAAAACGTTGACTAGTTTCCGACTGCCCGATGCACATTCGGGAGGTATTGCCAGTACAATCCAAGGATTTGGAGTTCTAGCATTGCTAATTGTAGCACTTTCAGGTGGCCTATGGTTCTTGTTGAATACCATGCAGTCAAATCTGGCTGAAACAGTAATCCACTGGCATAAGTTCTTTACTACTTTCATTGAGGTCTATTTTTATGCACATGGTGCAATGGGAGTTTTGCATATTTTAATTGAAAAATATAAAAGCCGCTCAGTTAACCTAAGTGACTAATCTGTTGTGAGATAATATTACTTCAAGTTGAAGAAAACCCTAAAAATAAAATTTAGTTTACTAGAAGATGAAACAGCACTTGCAGAGACTTTTTAATTAAATTTAATAAAAACGAAAAAATATTCATGGCGAAATGATTGTTTAATTATCTATCATGGATAGAAATGTGAGTTAGTCGTCCTATTTTAGGAAGTTAATAATGACTAAAACAAAAGGGTTACCTCGTCCGCTGACGCACTACGCTTGGCTTTCCATTGCCACGGCTATTGCCACTATCGGACTCAAAGGTGTGGCGTGGAAAATGACCGGTTCGGTCGGTCTGCTATCTGATGCCATCGAATCCGTAGTTAACCTCGCAGGAGCCCTAATGGCGCTCTGGATGCTGACCTTGGCTGCGCTTCCGGCCGATGAGAACCATGCATATGGGCACGGCAAAGCCGAATATTTCTCGAGTGCTTTCGAAGGATTTCTGATCCTATTGGCGGCAGCCAGTATCGCCTATACCGCAGTTGAGCGGATGTTAACTCCACAGCCGCTTGAGGAGATTGGTCTCGGATTACTGGTTTCAACAGTCGCATCAATCCTTAATTTTGTGACGGCTCGCATTTTGTTAAGGGCTGGCAGGCAGCACAACTCTATCACTCTTGAGGCAGATGCTCATCACCTGCTGACCGATGTCTGGACGTCGGTCGGTGTCATTTTTGGTGTCGGACTGGTTTATCTGACCGGCTGGTTTTGGGTCGATCCGATCGTTGCATTGCTGGTCGCAGCCAACATCGTTTGGACTGGTTATCAGCTTATGAGTCGTTCAGCTGCAGGTCTGATGGACGTATCGCTACCCACGGAAGAACTCAAAAAAATCGAGTCACTGCTGGCAGGATATCGTGAACAGGGGCTTGATTTCCATGCACTACGTACACGCCAGGCTGGCGGGCGGGCGTTTATGACAATGCACATCCTAGTTCCTGGGCGATGGACTGTTCAATATGGGCACGACTGGGCCGAGCGTATAGAGAATGATATCCGCACCGCACTGCCTTTTATCCATATCACCACTCATGTGGAACCGTTGGAAGATCCCGCGTCAATGAACGACCAAACGCTCGACATTTCTGATCACTAAACTAACCACATGTCGCTGGTCGGGCAGGGTAACAAACCTCGCTCTACAAAAATTTCAGGTATTCTCTATAATTCTGAGGGGCACTGTTGCAAAGTTAGCGATGAGGCAGCCTTTTGTCTTATTCAAAGGCCTTACATTTCAAAAACTCTGCTTACCAGGCGCATTTCGCCCAGGGGATCACCATAATAAAATGCTGAGGCCTGGCCTTTGCGTAGTGCACGCATCACCTCAATACCTTTGATGGTGGCGTAAGCCGTCTTCATGGATTTAAATCCCAGCGTGGCGTTGATTATCCGTTTCAGTTTGCCATGATCGCATTCAATCACGTTGTTCCGGTACTTAATCTGTCGGTGTTCAACGTCAGACGGGCACCGGCCTTCGCGTTTGAGCAGAGCAAGCGCGCGACCATAGGCGGGCGCTTTATCCGTGTTGATGAATCGTGGGATCTGCCACTTCTTCACGTTGTTGAGGATTTTACCCAGAAACCGGTATGCAGCTTTGCTGTTACGACGGGAGGAGAGATAAAAATCGACAGTGCGGCCCCGGCTGTCGACGGCCCGGTACAGATACGCCCAGCGGCCATTGACCTTCACGTAGGTTTCATCCATGTGCCACGGGCAAAGATCGGAAGGGTTACGCCAGTACCAGCGCAGCCGTTTTTCCATTTCAGGCGCATAACGCTGAACCCAGCGGTAAATCGTGGAGTGATCGACATTCACTCCGCGTTCAGCCAGCATCTCCTGCAGCTCACGGTAACTGATGCCGTATTTGCAGTACCAGCGTACGGCCCACAGAATGATGTCACGCTGAAAATGCCGGCCTTTGAATGGGTTCATGTGCAGCTCCATCAGCAAAAGGGGATGATAAGTTTATCACCACCGACTATTTGCAACAGTGCCCGTAGGTCGAGTCGCGCACGCCGACGTTCACGACCTTGGTGTGGAACGGCGCGTACTGGTCGGAGATATGGGTGTAGAACGTCCGCCCTGGGCTGCTGCCGTATTTCGGATTGATGTGGCCGGTGCTCTCGGCCTTGCTGCCGGTGCGGAAGTTCTGGCCGTCCGACGATGACGTGGTGCCGTCGCCCCAATGCTCGGCGAAGGGATGTCGGAACTGCGCGTTGACCAGCTCGGCCAGTGCCGCCCCGTAGGTTTCGTCGCGGATGTGCCAGGCTTGCAGCCAGGCCAGCTTGGCGTAGGTCGTGCCGGGGCACGATTCCGCCATCTTGGTCAGGCCCAGGTTGATCGCGTCGGCGAGGATCGTGGTCAGCAACAGGTTTTTGTCCTTGGCCAGGTCGCCTGACTTCAGGTGGGCGAAGTGCCGGGTGAAGCCCGTCCATTCGTCTACCTCCAGCAGCAATTCGGTGATCTTGACGTGCGGTAGGATCATCGCCGTCTGGTCGATCAGGGCCTGTGCGGTATCGGGCACCGCCGCATCGAGCGGCGTGATCTTCAGGCCCGACTCCGTGATGATGGCGTCCGGCAGCTCGTTGGCCAGCGCCATGCGGTTGACGGTGGCGAGCTGCGTTTCCAGCAGCGTCAGCCGGTCATGCAGGTACTGGTCGCAATCGGTGGCCACGGCCAGCGGCAATTCGCTGGCCTGCTTGAGGCTGGCGAATTTCGCGGGCGGCACCAGGTAGTCCTCGAAGTCCTTGAACTGGCGCGAGCCTTGCACCCAGATGTCGCCGGAGCGCAGCGCGTTCTTCAGCTCCGACAGCGCGCACAGTTCGTAGTAGCGCCGGTCGATGCCGGTGTCGGTCATCACCAGCTTCTGCCAGCGCGGCTTGATGAACTCGGTCGGCGCGTCGGTGGGCACCTTGCGGGCGTTGTCGCTGTTCATGCTGCGCAGCACCTCGATGGCGTCGAGTACGTCCTTGGCGGCGGGCGCGGCCCGCAACTTGAGCACGTCGAGAAATTCCGGCGCGTAGCGGCGCAGCGTGGCGTAGCTCTCGCCGATGCGGTGCAGGAAATCGAAGTCCTCGGGTTGCGCGAGCCGCTGCGCTTCGGTGACGCTCTCGGCGAAAGCATCCCAGGACATGACGGCCTCGATGGCGGCGAACGGATCGCGGCCCGCTTGCTTGGCCTCGATCAGCGCCTGGCCGATGCGCCCGAACAGCCGCACCTTGGCATTGATCGCCTTGCCGGATGCCTGGAACTGCTGCTGATGCTTGTTCTTGGCGGCATTGAACAGCTTGCCCAGGATGCGGTCATGCAGGTCGATGATTTCGTCGGTGACGGTGGCCATGCCCTCGATGGCGAGCGCCACCAGGGTCGCGTAACGCCGCTGCGGCTCGAACTTCGCCAGGTCGGCGGGCGTCATCTGGCCGCCCTCGCGGGCGATCTTGAGCAGATCGTCGAGGCGACGGCGATGCACGTCCGTCAGCGGCTCAGCCAAGGCGTCGTAGAGACGCCGGTTGGCGCGGGTAATCGCTTCGGCGCTCGCCCGCTCGACGGCGTTGAGGGCGGGCACAATGACCGACTGCCGCCGCAGGTGCTCGATCAAGGCTCTGGCCAGCACGATGCCCTTGTCGGTTTGCATGGCCAGCTCGGTCAGCAACTGGACAGCCTGCCGGTAGTGGCCAATCGTGAACGGCTGGAAGCCGAACACCGTTTGCAGCTCGACCAGGTGCTCGCGTCGGGTCTGCTCACGCTGCCCGTACTCGTCCCAGCTTTCGATGCCGACCTTGAGCTGGTTGGCGACCAGTCTCAGCAATGGCGGGAACGGTGGCTCATCAGCGCCAAGGATGACGCCGGGAAAGCGCAGGTAGCAGAGCTGCACCGCGAAGCCCAGCCGATTGGCCGGGCCGCGCCGCTGCCGGATGATGGAGAGGTCGCTTTCGCTGAACGTGTAGTGACGGATCAACTCATCCTTGGTGTCCGGCAACGCCAGCAGGCTTTCGCGCTCGGCGGCGGAGAGGATCGAACGGCGGGGCATGCGGTTTCCTTCTTCTTGAAAACGTAGGTTTGTGACAAGCCCGCCAAGGCAACCGGCGCGGCACGGGAATCAAGGCATTGCGATTCTCGAAAATAGTTCTTGAAATTCTATTCTTGATTGCATATCATCTCAACGAGTTTCGATAAGAAAGGATGCGCATGCGACCGTCTGGTTCGCTGGTGGGCAAGGAGGCAGCAGCCGACACGCTCATCGGCAACTGCACGACCGCACGACCAGCCTCCCGTTCAAATTCGAGTTAGAACTCATATCCAGCCTGTCTGGGGGCACTGTGAAAGAGGGATCTCCGATGACTGTTGAATCGAGAATATTTTCTGTAGCCGAGTATGTTCAGCCGTCCGAAGGCGAGCCTATTCGTTCCGTTGTGCTTGAAACCCGAGACTCAATTATCGTGGTTTGGCATGTCCATCCCGGGCAGGAAATTGCGGCTCACATTCATCCTCACGGCCAAGACACGTGGACTGTTTTGTCGGGAATGGCTGATTACTTTCAGGGCAATGGGATTGTTCGTGCCCTCAGGGAAGGTGAGATAGCCGTGGCAAGACCGGGCCAAGTGCACGGGGCGCGAAATACAGGTACCGAGCCATTTGTGTTCGTCTCGGTTGTGGCATCAGCCAATGCCGGTTTCGTATTGGCTGAGCGATAGAGCCCAATCTCTGGAGTTGGTCCAATGAGCGGTCGGGGAGATAGGTAACAGACATGCAGCGGACACGGCTGCTAAACCAGGTCGCAAACCTCCTTGCGTCGCAGCGTGCCGCAAGCGACGCGATCAATCGAATGGGGTCGGCATGAGACTGAACACCATCCAGTTCCCGACCGCGTAGCCGCCTGTCCTGCCGATCAGGTCTTGACCATCGACGCCTGGGATCAGTCCTGAATGTTCTTGGAGACCACTACGTTATGAGCCGCAGCCGCCGCAAAACACCCATCGTCGGGCACACGACCTGCGGCAGCGAGCGCGAGGACAAGAAGCTCTGGCATCAGCGCTGGCGCACCCGTGAGCGCACGGCGCTGACCAGCGCGTCGCCCGAAGCCCTGAGCGCCCATCTGCCCCTGCTGGAAAACCAGGCCAGCAGCGTCTGGTCGATGGGCAAGGATGGCCGCTCCTACTGGCCCGTCAAGCGCCAGGCCGCCACGGCGGATCGCATCGCCAATCACAAGGGACGCAACCCGCAAGAACGCGCCTCCCTGAAAAAGCGCCTGCTGCGCAAGTGGATGAGCAAATGAAGCTCTCCTTCCATCAGCACATTGCGCTGTTCTGGATGATCGGTGCTCCGGGTGTCACTTTCAGAAGGCGACAGCACGAAATATCAAAAGTCGACCGCACGGTCTTTTCTGACGTTGGAGTCGCCTCAGAAAACGGAATCTATGGTCACTCCCGTTTTTGCAACACCGATTTTGACGACAAGTTGGCTTGCTTGAATCTATCCGGCGTCTGAATGGGATTTTATTCCCGCGCCTTGATGAGTTCCGCGCCTGATGAACCTCCAGAAAATATACGGCTTCAATGAGCCTTTCCGTTTTACAGGTTCCTCAACAGGCCGGTGGGCCGTTAGTATCATCAATATCAGTATTCGCAAAACCAGATCAGTAATTCTTTAAACCGGTGTATTTCTGCCGTTATGCTACATAAGTTTGCTGTCGTGCCGTTAGGGCCCAGGCTATTCTGGCCAGCTTGTTTGCCAGAGCACAAGTGACGACAAAGTTGCTTTTCCGGCACAGTAAATCCCTGACCCAATCGGCCAATTTGCCAGACTGGTGTTCCAGTTTTTGTATGAATACCGGCACATTGAACCAACAAAGTTCGGATCTTTTTATTACCTCGCTTACTAATTCCCAGCAATGTCGTCCTACCTCCCGTGCTGTACTGCCGAGGTACAAGCCCTGTTGCCGCCGCAAAGTCACGGCTGCTGGCGTACTGCTTCCCGTCGCCAATCTCAGTTGAAATAGTACTCGCTGTCAGTGTTCCGACGCAGGGAATGCTCAGCAAGCGCTGTCCAACCTCATCTTCGTCCAACTTTCGTTTCAACTGGGATTCCAAATCTTTAATCTGCTCAACAAGATAGTGATAATGCTGTTGTAATTTCAGCAATAACTGGCTGAGGTAAAGAGGCAAACTATTATCCTCAAGAATGGTACTCAGTCGGCTAATAACGGCAGCTCCTCGGGGAACGCTAATGCCAAATTCCAGCAGAAAAGCATGCATTTGATTGGTTGTTTTTACCTTATCCTGAACCAGGGATTCACGGACACGATGCAGAGCCCGCATTGCCTGCTGAGATTCCGTTCTGGGCTGCACAAAACGCATAGACGGACGCGATGCAGCTTCACAAATAGCTTCGGCGTCGACAAAGTCGTTTTTATTGCTTTTAACGAACGGGCGGACAAATTGTGGTGATATCAGCTTTGGGGAATGCCCCAACTCTTCCAACTTGCGTGCCATAAAGTGAGAACCGCCACAGGCTTCCATTGCGATGGTTGTAGCGGGGCATGTCGCCAAAAATTCGATCAACTTTGGCCGGGTAAATTTTTTACGGTAAACAGCCTTCCCGCGACGATCCTGGCAATGAATATGGAAAGAGTTTTTACCCAGATCGATACCAATGAGCGCAATGTTTTCCATGATAGTTCTCCGAATGAAAGCCTGTCCTCAGCATAGTACCGGGAAGGAGGGAGTGACCATCTCATTAAATAAAGCACGCTAAGGCGTAGTTCCCTCGGGCTACACCGCGTCCGCACTGCGCGGTTCTTTCTTCCCTTGCAGTGACGCAATCAGCGGGCAGGAAACGTTCCCCTTCCGCGCATGGCAGGCGCACACCAAATCAGACAGCACGGCCTCCATGCGCGCCAGGTCAGCCATCCTCTCGCGCACGTCCTTGAGCTTGTGCTCGGCCAGGCTGCTGGCTTCCTCGCAATGGGTGCCATCCTCCAGCCGCAGCAGCTCGGCGATCTCATCCAGGCTGAAACCCAACCGCTGGGCTGATTTCACGAAGCGCACCCGCGTTACATCCGTCTCGCCATAGCGGCGAATGCTGCCGTAAGGCTTGTCCGGTTCCGGGAGCAAGCCCTTGCGCTGATAGAACCGGATGGTCTCCACATTGACCCCGGCCGTCTGGCGAAAACGCCAATGGTCAGGTTCTCCAAATTGTTTTCCATATCGCTTGACTCCGTACATAACTACGGAAGTAAGCTTAAGCTATCAATTCAGATTCGAAAGGCCAACCGTATGTCTGACCCTCAAACCGGGCGCGGCGCGCTCTTCACTGGCGGGCTGGCCGCCATCCTCGCCTCGGCTTGCTGCCTCGGGCCGCTGGTTCTGATCGCCTTGGGGTTCAGCGGCGCTTGGATCGGCAACTTGACGGTGTTGGAACCCTATCGCCCCATCTTTATCGGCGTGGCGCTGGTGGCGTTGTTCTTCGCCTGGCGGCGCATCTACCGGCCGTCAGCCGCCTGCAAACCGGGTGAGGTTTGCGCGATTCCCCAAGTGCGAGCTACTTACAAGCTCATTTTCTGGGGCGTGGCCGTGCTGGTTTTGGTCGCGCTCGGATTTCCCTACGTCGTGCCATTTTTCTATTGATCACAGGAGTTCACCATGAAAAAGCTGCTTTCCGCCCTTGCCCTCGCTGCCGTTGTTGCCCCCGTGTGGGCCGCCACCCAGACCGTTACGTTGTCCGTACCGGGCATGACCTGCTCGGCCTGTCCGATCACTGTCAAGAAGGCGATTTCCAAGGTCGATGGCGTCAGTAAAGTTGACGTGACCTTCGAGACGCGCGAAGCGGTGGTCACCTTCGATGATGCCAAGACCAGCGTGCAGAAACTGACCAAGGCTACCGAGGATGCGGGCTACCCATCATCAGTCAAGAACTGATCATGAAAGACCCGAAGACACTGCTGCGGGTCAGCATCATTGGCACAACCCTCGTGGCGCTGTGTTGCTTCACCCCTGTTCTGGTCATTTTGCTCGGTGTGGTCGGCTTGTCCGCGCTGACCGGCTATCTGGACTATGTGCTGCTGCCTGCGCTGGCGATTTTCATCGGCTTGACCATCTACGCCATCCAACGAAAACGCCAAGCCGATGCCTGCTGCACCCCGAAATTCAATGGAGTAAAAAAATGACCGAAATCACCGTGAATGGCATGACCTGCACATCCTGCGCCACCCATGTCAAAGATGCTTTGGAAAAGATTCCCGGCGTGAATGCCGCTGTGGTGTCCTATCCAGAAAGCCGCGCGCAAGTCATGGCAGACACCGCCGTGAGCCACAACCAACTGCTGGCCGCCATCGCCGCATTGGGTTATCAAGGCTCGATCCGGGTTGGTGATTTCAAAGATGAACCAAAAATCCGTGATGCGCGAGGGCGCCGGTTTGCATATCGCCATCATTGGCAGCGGCGGGGCCGCGATGGCGGCGGCGCTGAAGGCCGTCGAGCAAGGCGCGACGGTCACGCTGATCGAACGCGGCACCATCGGCGGCACCTGCGTCAATATCGGCTGTGTGCCGTCCAAGATCATGATCCGCGCTGCCCATATTGCCCATCTGCGCCGGGAAAGTCCGTTCGACGGCGGTATTGCGGCAACTGTGCCTGCGATTGACCGCAGCAAACTGCTGGCCCAGCAGCAGGCCCGTGTCGATGAACTGCGGCACGCCAAATACGAAGGCATCCTGGACGGCAATCCAGCCATCACCGTTTTGCACGGTGAAGCGCGTTTCAAGGACGACCAGAGCCCGGTCGTCCGTTTGAACGCGGGTGGCGAGCGCGAGGTAACGTTCGACCGCTGCTGGTCGCCACCGGTGCCAGTCCGGCCGTGCCGCCGATTCCGGGCCTGAAAGAGTCACCCTACTGGACTTCCACCGAAGCGCTTGTCAGCGACACCATTCCCGCACGCCTGGCCGTGATCGGTTCGTCGGTGGTGGCGTTGGAACTGGCGCAAGCCTTTGCCCGGCTCGGCAGCCAGGTCACGATCCTGGCACGCAGCACCTTGTTCTTCCGGGAAGACCCGGCCATCGGCGAGGCCGTGACAGCCGCTTTCCGCGCCGAGGGCATCGAGGTGCTGGAGCACACGCAAGCCAGCCAGGTCGCCCATGTGAACGGCGAATTCGTGCTGACCACCGGACACGGTGAATTACGCGCTGACAAGTTGCTGGTTGCCACCGGTCGGGCACCGAATACGCGCAGCCTCGCGCTGGACGCGGCGGGGGTCACTGTCAATGCGCAAGGGGCCATCGTTATCGACCAAGGCATGCGCACGAGCAACCCGAACATCTACGCGGCCGGCGACTGCACCGACCAGCCGCAGTTCGTCTACGTGGCAGCGGCCGCCGGCACCCGTGCCGCGATCAACATGACCGGCGGCGACGCAGCCCTCAATCTGACCGCGATGCCGGCAGTGGTGTTCACCGACCCGCAAGTCGCCACCGTGGGCTACAGCGAGGCGGAAGCGCACCACGATGGCATCGAGACCGACAGTCGCACGCTGACACTCGACAACGTTCCGCGAGCGCTTGCCAACTTCGACACACGCGGCTTCATCAAGCTGGTCATCGAGGAAGGTAGCGGACGGCTCATCGGCGTGCAGGCGGTGGCCCCGGAAGCGGGCGAACTGATCCAGACGGCGGTGCTCGCCATCCGCAACCGCATGACGGTGCAGGAACTGGCCGACCAGTTGTTCCCCTACCTGACAATGGTCGAGGGGTTGAAGCTTGCGGCGCAGACCTTCAACAAGGACGTGAAGCAGCTTTCCTGCTGCGCTGGATAAAAAAAGGAGGTTTTCAATGAGCGCCTACACCGTGTCCCGGCTGGCCCTTGATGCCGGGGTGAGCGTGCATATCGTGCGCGACTACCTGCTGCGCGGATTGCTGCGTCCGGTGGCGTGCACCCCGGGCGGCTATGGCCTGTTCGATGATGCCGCCTTGCAACGGCTGTGCTTCGTGCGGGCGGCCTTCGAGGCGGGCATCGGCCTGGACGCGCTGGCGCGGCTGTGCCGGGCGCTGGATGCTGCGGACGGCGATGAAGCGGCCGCGCAGCTTGCCGTTCTGCGCCAGTTCGTCGAGCGTCGGCGCGAAGCGTTGGCCGATCTGGAGGTGCAGTTGGCCACCATGCCGACCGAGCCGGCACAGCACGCGGAGAGTCTGCCATGAACAGCCCCGAGCGCTTGCCGTCCGAGACGCACAAACCGATCACCGGCTACCTGTGGGGCGCGCTGGCCGTGCTCACCTGTCCCTGCCATTTGCCGATTCTCGCCATTGTGCTGGCCGGCACGACGGCCGGCGCGTTCATCGGAGAGTACTGGGGTATCGCAGCCCTCACGCTGACCGGTTTGTTCGTCCTGTCTGTGACACGACTGCTGCGGGCCTTCAAAGATCGATCATGAGCGCTTCCCATTGAGACAAACCACGCTGTCGCTACGTTGCCTCATGCCGGCATCAAATTCGGCTGAGTAGCTTCTCGCCATCTGGACGTAGCTCACCCTTGGGTGAAACATGCCGATACAGGGTCTGCCGCGTGACGCCAAGTTCCTGGCACAGGTCGCCGACCTTGGTCTCTGGCTGACCCATTGCCGCCATCGCCAGCCGCAGCTTGGCGGCGGTCATCTTGAACGGCCGGCCGCCTTTCCGCCCGCGCGCGCGGGCCGAGGCTAGGCCGGCAATCGTGCGCTCCGCGATCAACTCGCGCTCGAACTCGGCCAGGGCGGCGAAGATGCCAAAGACCAGCTTGCCGGCGGCGGTCGTGGTGTCGATGGCCGCGCCGTGCCCGGTTAATACCTTCAAGCCGATGCCGCGCCCAGTCAGGTCGTGCACGGTGTTGATGAGATGTCGCAGGTCGCGTCCGAGCCGATCCAGTTTCCACACGACCAGTGTGTCGCCAGTTCGCAACGCCTTCAGGCAGCTCGTCAAGCCGGGCCGATCCTCGCGCATGCCGGATGCCTGGTCCTCGTAAAGATGTACTGGATCGACCCCGGCGGCAATCAGCGCGTCGCGCTGCAAATCGGTAGCCTGGGAGCCGTCCGCCTTCGATACCCGCATGTAGCCTATCAGCATGTCGTACCTGTCACATATACGTTCGATTATGTGACAGTGTGAGCCAGAAAGCTCTCGCCGTCAAAAACTGTCACTTAACCCGTCATTTAGTCTAAGACCTGCAAACGGCCATTCAGGCTCGTAATGTGACAAAAACTCCGGCGGGATGCCCTCCTTGGTGAACGTGGCGCGCAAACGTTCCAGGGATTCGGGGTCGCGTCGCCCGTAGGACGCCAGTGTGAACAGCAAGCGGGCCGTCTCCGGGTTGTGTCGCGCTTCAATGATGGCCTCATCGATGGCCTGGGCTGCTCGTTGCCAGTGGTTGATGGGTTCCGGCTTCGGCACCTTCGCCGGCAGGCCGTTGGTGAAACCAGTGTACGGCTCCGTCTGAAACAGCGCGGCCTGTTCCCCGCGCGGGATCAGCGCCTTTGACTCGATCAGCGTGATGGCGGTGGCCGCCGCCTCCAGCATCTGCCACTGCACCGCCGGGGCCAGAATCTCGTAGGGACGCCACAGACTCTGCCCGGCGCGCAGCGGATGGCCGCAGCGCTCCCAGACATGGCGGATGCTCGCCGAGCAACTGCCGCAGTGCGAGAGCGGCGTGTTCAGCTCATCAAGCAGGGTGCGCAGCAGCCGGAACCACAAGCCGGCGTGGACACGCCGACGCGGCAGCTCCACAAAACCCGTCGTCAGCGCCTGCCAGGTGCGCCGGTCCATGCAGGCGATTGCGTCATCGGCAGGGCGCGGCGCAGCATCGGCGATTTCCCACTGAAGATACCGGCCGGGCATGCCCCAGTAGGACTCCAGCCAGCAGCCATGCTGCGGGCAGCTCAGCATCAAGGGGAGCTGCCAGACGAGTAGCACAGCTTGATTCGTTGGATCGTTCAGACACTGCGGACACGCCCGGCGAATCGTCTGGCTCGGTAGCCAGGCACGCCAGCGAGTGATGGACCGCACCTTGCGGGTGCGCTTGGGCAGGAGCACCGCGCATTGGAATGTATAGGTTTCCAAGGCTGCTGGTACCGAATCGTCGAGACTGTCGAGCAGCCACGGCACCCAGCCTGCAAGACTCATGCTGCGCAACCGCTCCAGCTCGACGCCACTGCGCTGGCAGAGCGCCGTCAGCAACGACAAGGATGGTGCGGTATCCAGGTCATCAAGTTGGCTGTGACCAAGATCGTGGGCCAGCAGCTCGTGCACGTCCATCTGGTAGCAGGCGGCGACCCGGTTGAGCCATGAGGACAGGGCTTCGCCTTCCTTGGGTGCCGGATGCAGCGGCCAGCGCGGCGCGGACTTCACATCAGTTCCCGCTCGAACTGTCGCCGCCGCTCACTGGGGCCGATGTAGTCGGCCATGCTGAGCGTGCGGTGGTTGATCGCTTCCTCGCCACTCTCCACGGCGGCGACGGCCGCCGCCACCAGCAGATGTGCAAGCTCGCCGATGGTGCCTTCGCTCCGGGTGAGCAGGTAGCGGGCCATGTCCAGCGTGGCAATCGGGGATGGCCGCCGTAGCGGGAGTGACGCCGCGAAGCTGGCCAGCAGCGAGCAGCAGTCCTCATTGGCCTCCCACGGCGGCAGCAGCATCGGCTCGAAGCGGTTTTCCAACTGATCGTCCGAACGGATGGCCAGGTACGCCTCGCGCGTGCCGACCCCGACCAGGGGGATACGCAGCTCGTTGCCGAGGAAGCGCAGCAGGTTGAGGAACTCGCGCCGGTTAACGCTGTTGCCAGCCAGTACATTGTGCAGTTCGTCGATCACCAGCATGCGCACGCCGACCTTGCGCAGCAGGGCCAGCGCCAGTTGCTCCATTTCCGGCAGCCGTGGGCGCGGGCGCAGCGGCGCGCCCATCGCAGCCAGCAGCGCGACATAGAAGCGGATCACCGATGGCTCTGACGGCATCTGCACGACCAGCACCGGGATATGTTCTTGGTCAGCGTCGGTGCCGACCGGGTGCGCCCGCCGGAATTTCTCGACGATCATCGACTTGCCGTTGTTGGTGGGGCCGACCAGCAGCAGGTTTGGCATGCGTTGCTTGTTCGGCCACGCATACAGAGTTTCCAGCCGGTTCAGCGCCTCGACCGCGCGCGGGTAGCCGATCCAGCGGTCGGCGCGAATGCGCTGGATGCGCTCGTCTGCCGGCAGCCTGGCCAAACCCTGTGCCGCTGGCAGCAGGTGGGACAGGTCAATGACGGGATATTCGTCCACGGCTACCACTCCTCGATCTGATCGAACGGTTTGGCCGGCGGCAGGTTGTCTGCCTGCGGGTCAGCCATGTCCACATCCGGCGGTATGGGCTTGGCCGGTGGCTCCGACGTCTTGAGGTGCTGGCGGCGATCAGCGTCGCGCCGCGCCTTGCGCGTGGCCTTCTGGGCGGTGGTCACGATCTCGCGCATCTGCCCGATCATGCGGAACAGCGCCGACTCGTCCACCTGCTCGCGCCCGAGCTGACGCAATTTGGCCAGCGCCTGGCGTTGTTCCCAGAGGGTGACGGCCGGATGGGACAAGGTGCGGTAGTGGATCTCCAGATAGTGCTGACCTTCCGGTTCCAGTACCCAGATGCGGCTGATGTCGCGCGGATCGCGCCGGATCAGGAAGGCGGGCAAGCGCTCGCGCCGGGCAATCCACGGCTTGAGGGCGTCGGCGTAGTAGTGGATGTGGTCGATGACAAAGCCGGTGCGGGTCAGGGTGCGGCGGATCACCGGCAGGAAATCGACCAAAAACGCGGTGGGGCGGGTAACGACGGCCGGGACGCCAACGCGCTCCACGGCCTCGGCCCAGCGCGCGGCCGGCGGCTGGAGCAGGCCGTTGTGCACGGAGCCGTGATAGGTGCCTACCGCCAACGCGAGCCAGCGCTCCAGCTCGCGCAGCGTCAGGGTGGCCATCTTCTCGGAATCGTACTCGCCGCGCTGGCCGGGATTGGAGAAGGTCGTCCCCGGTAATTCGTCGTGGATCATCTGCATCGCCGTGCCGATGATCCGTTCCACGATGCCGCCGTAGTGCGGCTGGCCTGGTGGGCGATAGTCCAGCCGGATGCCATGCTGTTCGCAGCCACGGCGCAGCGCTTCGCTTTTGAACTCGGCCGCGTTGTCCAGATAGAGCAGCCTGGGCTTGCCGCTCATCGGCCAGTCCATTTCCACATTCAGCCCTTCCAGCCAGGGCCGCTTGTCGCAGGCGGCATGCGCGAGGCATAGGCCGACCGAGACGGCGGACGGCGCTTCCAGCGTGACCACCATGCCGAGTACGCAGCGCGTGAACACGTCGATGGCGAGGGTCAAATATGGGCGGCCAATCGGTTGCCGGTCGCGCTCGTCGACCACGATCAGGTCGATGACGGTGTGGTCGATCTGCACCTGTTCCAGCGGCATGGTGACTTCGGGCGGAATGCCACCCGCGCCTTGCAAGGGACGGGCAGCGTCCTGCCCGCCCCGGCTGCGGGCTATTTTCGCCGGATGTAGTCCGGCAATCCGCTGGGCCACGGTGTTGCGCGCCGGCACCGGCAGCTTCTGGGTTTTGCACGCCTGCGCGACTTCGCGGTGGAACGCCGCCAGGCTGCGTTTCTGCTTGGTCAGGAAGCGCTTTTGCAGCAGCTCGCGGATGATGCGCTCGACCGGTTCCGGCAAGCGCCCCTTGCCTTTGCCGCCGCCGGATCGGCCGGGCGTCAGGTCTGTTACCAGGCCAGTACCCTGCCGGGCGCGACGGATCAGGACATATACCTGTCGCCGGGACAGGCCCAGCGCTTGGGCTGCCTCATCGGCGGCTTCATGCCCGACCACCTCAAGCGCTGCCAGTGGCCCGATGATTTCCGTCCGGTGCCGGGCTTGCGCCCATGCCTCGTCGGGCAGGGTGGCCACGCCTTGCGCGGCAATCGGTGGAGTGTCTGATGTCATGCCCAAACCTCGCTTTGGTGCACACGAGTATTGAGCATAGTCGAGATTGGTGCAGACGACTCCTGATATTGGGCTGTCAGGAGCCGTATGCACACCAGGCGTTACATCCAGTCAGATGGTGCGGTCGTCTTCTGAAAACGACACCGGGCGTCTTCGCGCCCGTGATCGAGAACGCCAAGCGGCCCGATGCCGGCGCCGTCATGGCGTGGGGTGTCGCGATCGTGGCGGTGATGATCCTCTTCACCCCTTTGCTGCTGCGCTGTCCACCATTCCGGCGCTGGTATGGCCGGACGGATGCGCTGTCGGAGCGGCAGCGCCAGGCGCTTGCCGAGCGCGGCCTGCGCCGCTACTACCAGACCGCTTTCGATGACGGCTACGTGCCCCGCGTGATGCCCTACGTGTGGCGCATCATCTGGACGGTCGGCGGGTTGATGGCTGTGACCGCCGTACTGCCTACCAACACCGGACGGCCAGCCTTCGATGCCTTGGTGGTCTTCTCGACCTGGTATCCGATAGGCGTGATGCTGCTGGTTTTCGCGTCGAGGCCCCTTGGCCGGTTGATTCGCCAAAGAGCACAGGAGCGGCGGAAATGAGCACGTCAACCATCGAGGCGCTGGCCAGCGCCTGGGCAAGGATTGCCGAGGAAGCGGAATTCCCCGCTGACTACGAGGGGACTGCCACACCACAAGCGCATCGGGCTAGCGAAGCTATTCAGGAGCAGATTCGGGAGCGCATCGTCGCCACCAACGACATGCGGCTGTTCAGCCTGCTGCACCTGCTGGGTCAGGCGTCGCTGCGCATGGAGCAAGCGCTGTGGCCGGAGGATTACGAGCGGATGACGCGCGAGGTTGAGGAAGCCCTGCGGCAAGCCACCGACGCCAACGCCAGATCGTACACCCACGAAGAAGTGATGCAGGCGATGCAGGAACGCATCGACCGGGCGCGAGACAAGCCATGTTGATTGGCTATGCGCGCGTCTCGACGCAGGATCAGAACCTGGAGCTGCAACGCGAAGCCTTGAGCAAGGCCGGATGTAAAAAGGTCTTCGAGGACAAGGTGAGTGGCACGCGGGCAGACCGGCCTGGCTTGGCCAAGACGCTCGAAATGCTGCGCGAAGGCGATACTTTGGTCGTCTGGAAGCTCGACCGGCTGGGCCGGTCGGTCAAGCAACTGGTCGATCTGGTCGGCGATCTGCACAAGCACGGTGTCCAGTTCAGGAGCCTCACCGACTCCATCGACACCGGCACACCATCCGGGCGGTTCTTCTTCCACGTCATGGCGAGCCTTGCCGAAATGGAGCGCGAGCTGACCGTCGAGCGCACCCGCGCCGGGCTGGAAGTCGCCAAGCAGCTCGGCCGCAAAGGCGGCCGCAAGCCGAAGATGACCGACAGCAAGATCGAGTCGGCCAAGAAGCTGCTGGCCAGCGGGGTGCCGCCCAAGGACGTGGCCAAGAACCTCGGCGTGTCCATTCCGACGCTGTACCGCTGGGTGCCAGCCTCCACGCACGCTTAGCGTGCTTTATTTAATGAGATGGTCACTCCCTCCTTCCCGGTACTATGCTGAGGACAGGCTTTCATTCGGAGAACTATCATGGAAAACATTGCGCTCATTGGTATCGATCTGGGTAAAAACTCTTTCCATATTCATTGCCAGGATCGTCGCGGGAAGGCTGTTTACCGTAAAAAATTTACCCGGCCAAAGTTGATCGAATTTTTGGCGACATGCCCCGCTACAACCATCGCAATGGAAGCCTGTGGCGGTTCTCACTTTATGGCACGCAAGTTGGAAGAGTTGGGGCATTCCCCAAAGCTGATATCACCACAATTTGTCCGCCCGTTCGTTAAAAGCAATAAAAACGACTTTGTCGACGCCGAAGCTATTTGTGAAGCTGCATCGCGTCCGTCTATGCGTTTTGTGCAGCCCAGAACGGAATCTCAGCAGGCAATGCGGGCTCTGCATCGTGTCCGTGAATCCCTGGTTCAGGATAAGGTAAAAACAACCAATCAAATGCATGCTTTTCTGCTGGAATTTGGCATTAGCGTTCCCCGAGGAGCTGCCGTTATTAGCCGACTGAGTACCATTCTTGAGGATAATAGTTTGCCTCTTTACCTCAGCCAGTTATTGCTGAAATTACAACAGCATTATCACTATCTTGTTGAGCAGATTAAAGATTTGGAATCCCAGTTGAAACGAAAGTTGGACGAAGATGAGGTTGGACAGCGCTTGCTGAGCATTCCCTGCGTCGGAACACTGACAGCGAGTACTATTTCAACTGAGATTGGCGACGGGAAGCAGTACGCCAGCAGCCGTGACTTTGCGGCGGCAACAGGGCTTGTACCTCGGCAGTACAGCACGGGAGGTAGGACGACATTGCTGGGAATTAGTAAGCGAGGTAATAAAAAGATCCGAACTTTGTTGGTTCAATGTGCCAGGGTATTCATACAAAAACTGGAACACCAGTCTGGCAAATTGGCCGATTGGGTCAGGGATTTACTGTGCCGGAAAAGCAACTTTGTCGTCACTTGTGCTCTGGCAAACAAGCTGGCCAGAATAGCTGACCCTAACGGCACGACAGCAAACTTATGTAGCATAACGGCAGAAATACACCGGTTTAAAGAATTACTGATCTGGTTTTGCGAATCCTGATATTGATGATACTAACGGCCCACCGGCCTGTTGAGGAACCTGTAAAACGGAAAGGCTCATTGAAGCCGTATATTTTCTGGAGGTTCATCAGGCGCGGAACTCATCAAGGCGCGGGAATAAAATCCCATTCAGACGCCGGATAGATTCAAGCAAGCCAACTTGTCGTCAAAATCGGTGTTGCAAAAACGGGAGTGACCATAGATTCCGTTTTCTGAGACGACCCCAACCAGCTACATACGATCATAAGTGACACAACATTAATATGAAGCGACATTCACCAAATGAACCTTCGTCATTTCAGATAGTTAGCTTACTTGCATGTCCTCATCCCATGAAGGGGAGGGCCTACCCCTGGCATCGAGCAAAACTGACCACCCTGCCCTTATTAAGACCCCACATGCGGCAATGGTGCCCTGTCCACGCCGCCCGCGATTTTTGAGGAAATGGGAAGAAAATAAAAAGAAAACAAAAAGTTATCGGCTGAAGTATCGGCGCAGATCGGGAATCAGGCGAAGCCTGACAGCACGTTGGGGCCTGGCAGGGGGCTTGAGGGATGAGGACATGCAACTCTGATAGCCTTCCCGCCACGGGGTCGGTTAAATTCGTATCCGGCCGGTGCAATTCCAACGGCCGCGTTACCAGTTCGCCGGGTAGCATGGCCAGCAAAGCCAGGCATCGAGCACCCGGGTTTCACTAACGGCCGCTGCATAGACGCCGGTATCCGGAAAGAAATAAACCGGGGTGGCGTTGTTCAGCTGGTCGCCTTCATCGGCCAGAGCGCCGATCACCTCATGAGGCTTCAGCAGCATATCCGTTAAATATTCATCCGGGTGGATGGCATTCAGCGATATGGCCATCTCCAGAAATTCATCCAGTGTGTGGCGGGTACGATACCCCCCGGAAAACCTCGTATGAAGGCGTGACGCATTCACCATCCAGGGAACAGGCATCGTACCCGGCCAGCTGCTCTTCGGTGAGTCCGGAGGCATGCTTTGCCACAAGATTCGTAAACTGCTCTTTATCGTCCATCACAATCCTTACGCTGTAGGGGCCTGTTTGTGTTATCACTGCTTCCGGATTTTACATCGCACAACCCGGCAGGTATCCGGTCGCCCGGGCGTCCTTTGCGGTCATGTTAGCCTTTGGCCTGTATTACGACGAATCCCTTTCACTACACGGGCTCGCAGGGTGACACCTCCCCTTTTCACCGGAAGCGAAAGAGGAAGAACAGTTTAACAGCCCGGATCCTCAATAATTTTTGCATAACGGACTAAATGACCGGTTTATGCAGCCCCTGTTACTTACTGTCGCGGTAAGGATAAAACCCTGGTTATGAAACAGAGTTTGTATCGACGTTTAGGTTTTGGTTGAATGAGTAACTCTAAGCAACCGGAATATGACATGGCCAAAGTACAAGGGCTCTTTGTTGGATACCGAAAATTTGCTGTTGATCGCGAGTGGCTTCGGCAGCAGGAAGAACAACGTTATCGGGATCGCCAGCGACAATTTGATGAATGGTCCAGAAAATGGGTCACTGTAACTAGGCTAAAAGAGACTCGTTTATGGACTGACGGAGCCATCAGGCGATGGCTGGGTGAACCTCAGCAACAGGGTAAATATAAAGTTTTCCCCGTTGAAGCGGTTTTGGCTGCTGAGAAGTTGAATGAGTTTCAGCTCTGGCTTAAACCCCGGCTGGAAAAGAAACGTGCCCAGCATCACCACTTTTTAATTCCATTTCTGTAAAGTAGAAACAACGACAGTTCCGGCTGCATTCAAGGCTTCGGCATCTGGTCAGAAGTAAAGCGCCATTTTTCATTATAAGGGAGGTTAGATAGTGGAAGGTATTGAGACACTGAGTTTGCGGCTTGATGAGAACGAAACTATGGCCCTTGCTCAATTTGTTAAACGTCTGAGCTGGAGCGATCTACGTGGTTGTGCTGTGAGTGACGAAGAAGCCTGGGTAATGAAAAGCGCAGTTGATAAATTACAACAGGCGTTAAGGGAAGAAGGTTATGCGCCTCGATGATGCAGGCTTCGTGTTATTTTCCGATGACAAATTTTCTTAAGGACTAAGTATGAGCCAGCACTGGTATGAGGTGAAAAGCAATCAGGGAATTGTTCAGGTGATGTTAGGCTGGGATCCACCTTTGCAGTGGTTTCATATGTGCATTGATTATGACATTAATGCAGCAGAAGACCCACTCTATACTAATCTGGCTGAACCTGATCCCTACTACGTTACTCCGGAATATCTGCAATTTGTACTTGAACGCTTCGAAATAACGGATATTGTAATAAAGCCCGATACCTCTGGGCTTTACGAAGAATTATTAATGGATCAGCTTTTAGACCGATAGCTAAGCTGCCAGCAACAGACGTGCTGGCATAATCGTCACTTAACTGTAATGTCAGATACTTCAGGTACAAATGTCCGGACTCGTTTGAAACCTATCCAAAACTGTAAATATATTTTCGTTATAATATAACCTTAATTGAATTGCTTTCTAACAGTTCCCACTCTTCTTTTCTAAGTACATTTTTAATTATTGTTCCATTGGCAAGCGTCAGCTCATACTCCCTGTCACTATAAATAAGGTTTTTATTTTCGACTCGTCGAAAGCTGGTAATGGCAACCTTTCTTTATCCACCTAACGAATAATTATCTTTGATTTCTGCGAACATTTAAACTCCCGTATATTAACGTCTTAAAGACAACTGAACCTTCTCGGCCCTTTCTGCGCCCCGACTAATGATACTATCGTAGTTGTCGATTTCATCATCAGTTGGTGATTCTTCAGCTATCCATTTCAGGTACTTGATGCGGTCCATATGCTCCTCCCTGTACGATTTCCAGTGAACAAAGGCTCTACAGTATTAAGCTGCTGTAGAGCTCCTTTAACCATGCGAAAACTGTGCGTATTACAGGATGCCTAACCTTTTTGTTTCATCGATCCACGGTCTGAATTCTTCCAGTAAATTATCATATAACTTTTCATCGCTGATCGAACCGAAATCATCCATGGCAAAGAAGTGGGTGTTATCAACCCGGCGGTCAGTAAAGTCATCCAGATTTTTGAGGATACCGTAGCTTGAACCACCCAGGCCGACAAACTTCCAGAAGATGGGGTAGTTGGCAGAACGCCGGATTGCATCTTTAATCGCCCGGGTCTTGCTGATCCCGCCATCGGTAATAAATACAACATATACCGGGATTTTCGAGTCCTTAAAGTAGTCGACAATTTCTTCCATCACAGGGGGCTCATTGTTTGTCCCACCAAGTCCCGGCAGGTTCTCCCAGGCTGAACGCTTTCCAGACCCGCGAATGGACTGAATATATGTGTCCAGGTTGTCCAGTGTGACGTTTGGATACTTCTTGTGCTTCTCTCCAAATCCCCAGACATCCATTTCACCGTCGTCGTCGAACTGGGCGGCAAGAACGGCGATGCGGTCCAGCACAGACTGAACGTTGCCCTTACTGAACTGGCCACTCATTGAGCCGGATGCGTCAAGTACAAATGCAACCGCTGCCTCAAGGGTGTCCAGTTTATTTTTAGTGAGACTGACCGAGGCTTTTTTAGCGAGGCTTACGAGGCGCGGAGATCTGGTTTCAAGTTTCTTTTCCAGACTGATACGAGCAGGCTTTGCTGGCTGCGGAGCTGGCTGTGCGACATCAACGCCAAAGCTAATGGCCAGAGGCTCAAGACCACCGTTGAAACCCTGCCCGAGCGCACGAAGCTTCCAGGCGCCATTGTGCCGATATACTTCACCCAGGATGATTGCTTTCTCACTGCGGCCCTGAGTCTCAGCCTGAAAATCAGCGATACCAGGAGCCTGAATGCTCAATAAACTGAGCCCACTGATAGTATCTTCACCATCAATGACAACGGTGATCGCAATCTTACTGACGTTCGCCGGAACACGATCCAGTGCTATCTCAATGCTGGACTGCTGAGAACCGGTAACGAGCTTTACTGCCCCTTCAGGAGAAGACAGATTATTATAAAAGATAAAGTCAGAATCGCCGGTTACCTTTCCCTGAGCATTAAGCAGGAAGAGGCAGGTATCGGGTTCGCCTTTAAAGCCGGATTTGGCAGGGTACTGAAGATTCAGCCTGATCGCAGATTGCTGAAGCGGTATGTTTTGTCCGGATTGTAGATTCACATTAACTCTCCTGATTTTTGATTATTTTTAAAGCGCAGCGCTTATATATGTTCCCCAGGCTTAGTTCAGGACGCTGGATTTCTGGTGAGGCGTATATATGGTGTGACACCATATTTCATCACGCTGAAGTTTCTATACCTGTTGAACTGGAATTTTGATTGACCGGGTATCTTATGTTCCAGATCCCGTTCCTTCATAAACCGCAAAAGTAACATATATCAGAGGGGCATTCTGTTGATAAAAGGCACGGAATACCGGCTTTAACCAGCAACCAGAGATAAATCCGTTTCCTGCCTTTAAAAGGCTCAGGTCTGAATTAACATGACCTGCTTTCTGAAATTTCCAGTCCCCTTTCTACTACTCCCTCCTGAAAGCGGATCGCAACCAAAAAAAACCCCGGCATTGCCGGGGTATGATTCAGCGTTGTTTTAGATGTTAACGCCGTGCTGGGAGGCAAGAGCCGCCAGGCCACCGGCAAAGCCCTGACCGACAGCTTTAAACTTCCACTCAGCGCCATGACGATACAGTTCACCGAAGACCATAGCGGTTTCGGTTGAGGCATCTTCAGACAGATCGAAACGGGCAATTTCCGTGCCGTTGTCGTTGTTGTAAACGCGCATGAAGCTGTTGCTCACCATGCCGAAGTTTTGTTTACGCGCTTCTGCATCATAGATGGTAACGGCAAACACCAGTTTTTTGATATCTGCTGAGACTTTGGTCAGATCGATTTTGACCTGCTCATCGTCACCGTCGCCTTCACCGGTACGGTTGTCGCCCTGGTGCTCTACCGCGCCATCAGGGCTGGTTTTGTTATTGAAGAAAATGAAATGCGCATCTGACAGCACTTTACCGTCTTCGCCTACTGCGAACACGGAAGCGTCCAGGTCAAAAGCCTGACCGTCAGTTACACGGGCATCCCAGCCGAGGCCAACCATAGCGATATTCATGGTTGGTGCTTCTTTGGTCAGAGATACGTTGCCGCCTTTTACGAGAGAAACTGCCATTTTTAGCTCCTGCAAACAGTTGAATGAGGGCTGCATTAACAGCCCCGGGTGAAAAGTTACTTTTCGATCAGGACGCGTTAATGCCGTACTGAGCACATACAGATGCCAGACCACCAGCATAACCCTGGCCCACTGCGCGGAATTTCCACTCACCATTGTGGCGATACAGCTCGCCGAACAGCATGGCAGTCTCAGTGGACGCATCTTCGGTCAGATCGTAGCGAGCGACTTCAGTCTGGTTATCGTCATTGACCAGGCGAATAAACGCACCGGATACCTGACCAAAGCTCTGGCGACGAGCCTGAGCATCATGGATAGTGACAACGAAGATGATCTTGTCAACATCAGACGGGACGGCGTCCAGTTTAATTTTCAGCGATTCATCATCACCATCACCTTCACCGGTACGGTTATCACCGGTATGGGTTACGGAACCGTCAGATGACGTCAGGTTGTTATAGAAGATGAAATCTGAATCGCCGCGCACTTTGCCATTTGCGGCCAGCAGGAATGCTGAAGCATCCAGGTCAAAGTCCTGACCGTCTGTTGAACGCGCATCCCAGCCAAGGCCCACCAGGACGTTTTTCATTGACGGAGCTGCTTTACTCAGGGAGACGTTCCCGCCTTTGGAAAGAGAAACACTCATAAAATAACCTCTTCGATTAGTAATTGTTCAGGTTAACACTTCAGGGGATCAGCTCCCCTTTTCCTCAGATTCAGGTTTGCCCGGGAACATGACGCTTGCGAGAATGCCCAGCGCCAAAACACCCAGTACAACATACAGGCTGGTTGTCGCCGCGATGCTGTAACCATGATGCCAAATGTGATCGGTCGCATTCAGGCCCAGTTTTGCCGCGATGAAGAACAGCAGCACGATAACGGCCTTCTCCAGATGAACCAGGTACTGTTTCAGTGCTTCAAGGACAAAGTACAGAGTACGCAGGCCCAGGATAGCAAACATCATGGCACTATAGACGATAAGCGGTTCACGACTGACGGCAATGATTGCCGGTACCGAGTCAAACGCAAACATAACATCCGAGAGTTCAACCACGGCCACACACAGGAACAGAGGGGTCGCATACAGCGCCGCCTTTTTACCACGGCCAATGGTGACATCGCTGTTTTCTGGTTTCGCCAGTTCGGCATCCACTTCCTTCTGGTTAAGCAGGAAAGCATGACCTCTGAGCTTCGGCCAGATAGGGAAGAAGCGTTTAACCATGCGGTAAGCCAGATGCTGGGAATAATCCTCAATTTCATCATCGTCATCACCGCTTTTAAGCATCATGACCGCCGTCCAGGCGACGATGATAGCGAAGACAACTTCAACATACGGCCCCAGACTCAGCAGGCTCGTACCGATGGCGACAAAGATGCCCCTGAAGACGATGGCACCAATGATCCCCCAGTAGAGAACACGGTGGCGGTAACGATCAGGAACGGCGAACCAGGAGAAGATGGCCATCATGACAAACAGGTTGTCGACCGACAGCACTTTCTCCAGCGCATAACCCGTTACAAACAGGCTGGCAACCTCAGCACCGTGGTGGATGTAGAGGAAACCGGCAAATGCCATCGCAACCACAACCCAGAATACGGACCAGAGCGCCGCACTCTTCAGGGAAATGGGCTTGTCATCACGGTGCATAAACAGGTCAATAAAGATGGCACCGACTGAAAGCGCAATGAAAACAATGACCGTTTCAGTCGGGAAGCCGATGTGTGTGGAAACCATATTTTACCCTTAGGGATGTGGATCAGAGGCCAAATTCAGCCGGGTCGAAGCCCAACGCGATAGCGATCTCGCGGGAGGCCAGTTTCTCGTCCTGATCGAAGTTACCGTCACTTTTCGCAACGGCAATACCAACACGTAAGGCCAGCTGAGCGGCCTCAGGCTGATCTTTCAGCGCCAGGATGTATTTCATGGTTTCGCCCTTGCCGATTTCAACATCGAAATCGAAGCTTGAAACCAGTTTATTGAAGAACTCGATCACCTCATTGGTATCGAAGACCTTCAGCTCTTCTGAAGAGCGAAGAAAGCCCATCATTTTCTGCTTTTCTTCCGAACTCACGCCGTCACTCGATACGGCAATACGGGCACATACAGCAACGGTGCCGTGCATAAATTTTTTGTTTTTGAAACGACCAACCTGGCGGGTCAGTTCGTCCCGGCCAGAGTTAATGGCACCTTTTACCTTGTCGAAAAAGCTCATACCTGTTTCCTTTGTTGCTGTGTTATTTAGAACCGGCGCTCCAGCGAAATCCCCAGCCAAATGCCCGGTCCATTTCGTCCTGGCCTTTGAAGTACTGGTTAATTCGCTCGACTTTAATTGCGCCGTTTTCGTTTACGAGTCTGGCAATGGCGCACAATGTGCGACGGTTTTCACCTTCGGTCAGGCGGGTCTCAATGGGCGGTTGATCCGGCACATGAATGGTGACCACACCATCAGTCTTGTCCCAGCTGGGAACACCTTCATAAATAAAGGCGTAAATCAGCACTTCGCGGATATGCTTCCATTCACGTCCATTGATATGCAGCCACTCGCCGTCTGATACATCACCCGTCCGGTCATCGCCCTTGAGCTGAACATACGGTTCATCGCGATAATTACCGAATGCATTACCGAGCGCCTGAATGACCGATTTATACCCGTCCTGAAGCTCAACAAAGGCCCCCAGATCCAGGTCGATTCCTTTGGAGCCGAACATGCCTGCAAAGCCTGATTTGCCGCTGCCCCGGTGCCAGTTCAGGTTGATCCGGATTTCACCGAAGTTATCCCGTTTGGTCAGGCTGATTGCAGGCTTCTCTTTTGTCAGCGATACCTTGCTCAGGCTGATTTTTGTCTCAACTGGCGGAGGGGTTACAACCGGAGGAGTCGGGGCTGCGGGAGCCGGTTCGTCGGCAATATTTACGCCGAAATGCTCTGCCAGCGGTTTAAGTCCACCGTTGAACCCCTGCGCAACGAAGCGGAATTTCCAGTCATTATTACGACGGTAAAATTCACCCAGAATTAAGGCTGCTTCCTGACGGCCGCTCAATTCGACACTGCCGCTAACCAGGCCGGTAGCCCCTTGCTCCACGTCGATGGAAAGATTACGAAGACCGGACACCGTCTGCCCACCGTCACAGGTCACGGTGAACGCAATTTTTTGGACATCAGGTTTCAGCCGGTTGAGCGCGACAGTAAAGGTTGAGTACTGGCCTTCACTGACCAGGCTGACGGTACCATCATCGTTACGTGGCTGACCATAGAACACCATGTCCGCATCACCCTGCACCTTCCCGTCGGCATACAGGCGAAACGCCGAAGCATCCACCTGGCCGCCCGAGGTGATCCGGACCCGCAACTCCTGGGCTGGAACGGGGGCATTGCCCCCCGGCGTCAGGTTCATTAGCGGATAACCGCTGAAACGATATCGGAGTGCATATCGTCAATTGTGCGGCCGCGACAGGCATGGCCAAGGGCGGTAAAGTCCCAGTTGCCGTTATTACGGCGCAGCGAAGAAATAACGATCCCGGTATGTGAGCCCTGCTCAGTCAGCTTGTAGCGAGCCAGCTCTTTGCCGGTTTGATCGACAACGCGGCAGAACGCGTTTTCGACGTCATTGAACGACTGACCACGGAAGCTGTTTACCGTAAACGCCAGGTATTCAACGTTTGCAGGCAGTCGGGAGAGGTTGACCTTAATCACTTCATCGTCACCGTCACCCTCACCGGTCAGGTTATCGCCACTGTGCACAACAGCGCCGCAGGTGGATTCCAGTTTGCGGAACCAGATGGTGTCAATTGTTTTACCGGTGCTGTCCATTAATACGCAGCCAGCATCGAGATCGATTGAGTCGTTGCCTCCAAACAATCCTCCAAGAAGACCTTTTTTCTTAACCGGATCCCAACCGAGACCGAAATGAAGCTGGCTTAATGCAGATGATTCTTTGCTGAGTGATACCGTCTGGTTCTTAACTAATGAAACCATGTTTTATTCCTTAAAATGGTAATGACCGAGACAATCAAAGGGTTGTTTATTAACTGACGAAGAAAATCATATCATGATGAAGTTCTCTGACAAGGGAAATTTTGGTAGTTTTCTGTAAAAACACAAAAAGAAAATCTTTTCAGGGTGTTAATTTTCTATGTTTAATTTAAATATCAATACTTTATCGGGAATCCAAAAAATACTGACTCACTCCATAACCACAGAAGTTATTAATCATATTATGATTGACATGTAGCTTAGACACTCATAGACTCACTTCTCAATCATAAATTTGCATGGCGTTCCGGATAATTAAAAAAAATGAACAAGAAAATTTGGTTTATGGAAGGTTTATCCTCCCAGCGAGATATTATTCAGGGGGTAAAATCATTTGCACAAAAAAATAATTTTGCCATTACCGTTTTTGCCTCCCACCGTAACGAAAGAAATGAAATCCTTTCCGTTGCCGATTATTCTTTGACTGAACCTGAAGATCCTCAAAAACGTCTCCAGTTTATTCAGGAAACCATTCAGACCTACGGCATCCACCATATTCATACTGGCCGTAACAGCCAGTGGTTTGAAGAACACCGTTCAGACATTGAATCGACCGGTGCCACCCTTACTACCGGTGCAACGAGCGTCGACTGGTTAACTCTGGCTGACGAAAAAGTTACTTTTGCTCAGTTTATGGAGCAAAAGGGACTCCCGGTTGTACCATCCTGGCGGGTGAATACGCTGGCAGAATTAAAGACACACCTCGCGTCCCCGCCGTTCACTGACAGCCCGGTATGCGTGAAGCCGGTGACGGGTATCTATGGCATGGGATTCTGGCGCTTTGATGACAGTGCTTCGCCTATGGCCGTCTTTAATCATCCCGAACATCGTCTGGTCAGTCCGCAACAGTATATTGCAGCAGCATCAGCTGCTGAGTCGTTTAAACCCCTTGTTTTGATGCCGTACCTGCCAGGCCCGGAATTTTCCGTCGATATCCTCGCGGATAAGGGCGAAATACTCGCAGCCGTGGGACGCCGTAAGGAAGGGGCTATCCAGTATCTGGTAAACGAAGGTAGCGCCTGGGAACTGGCGTGTGACTGCGCCCGGGTTATGAAGGCCGACGGGCTGGTGAATGTTCAGACGCGAAACGATGTGAATGGCAACCCGGTGCTGCTTGAAACCAACATGCGTCCGTCAGGGGGGGTGGGTTATACCCTTCACAGCGGGGTGAACCTTCCTGGGTTATTTGCTGCCTTTAAGCTCGGTCTGATGTCTGAAGATATGGTGCGCCAGAGCGCTAAAAACACCTTTTCTCCGGTTGCGGTGAGATCCATTACGGATGTAATTGCATACCCGGAATCACTCTCTAACCTTTTGAATTAAGGCGTGTTTATGTCTGATAACCTCGAAGATATGATTTATCGCCGTACCCTCTCATGCGGTACGATTCAGGTAATCCGCGATCAGGGTGAAGTTTCGCTCGATGACCTGTTTGATATCGCTGAAAGACGTAACCCGAAACGCGCCTTTCTGTTTGTCAGCAAAGTACTCGGCAGGCACATTCCCGTGCCACCCTCAGTCATGCGGCAGGCCTACAGACAGCTTGCCAGCCAGTTCCCCTCAACGCTAACAGGGCCCGTACTGTTTATCGGTATGGCTGAAACCGCCGTTGGGCTTGGGGCCGGTGTGTTTGATGAAGTGCGCCACCAGCATCGTGAATCTGTATATCTGACCTCTACCCGTCACCCGGTTGATGGCACGTTGCTTTGCGAGTTCAAGGAAGAACACAGCCACGCCACTGATCATCTGATCTATCTGCCAGATGATGAAGAGAAAAGACGTCGTGTTACCAACGCGCGAACGCTGGTTTTGATTGATGACGAGGCAACCACCGGTAATACCTTTATTAACCTGCTTTCTGCCCTGCGTAATACCGGCAAGCTTCAACATATTGAACAGGTTATCGCCGTTACGCTTACCGACTGGAGTGGCAAAGCCTTGTCCGAGCGCAGCACCTTACCCGTCACTTCTGTTTCTCTTGTAAGCGGTCAGTGGGGATGGACCACATTACCAGATGCACCGGTCCCGGACATGCCAAAAGTCAACGTAACTTCACGCGGAGAATGGGACATCCAGGGGAAACAGTCATGGGGTCGACTGGGGATGCTCGCACCTGCGGCCGATCTCGGCCATGAGGTTTCCGTCCGCAAAGGGGAGCGTGTTCTGGTTCTCGGGACAGGGGAATTCGTCTGGGAGCCGTTCCTGCTTGCAGAACGGCTCGAAGCTGCCGGGGCAAAGGCATTTTACGGTTCGACTACCCGCTCCCCTATCGCCGTTGGTTATGCCATTGAGTCCGCCATTTCCTTTACGGATAACTACGGGCTGGGCATCCCCAATTTTGTCTATAACGTCGCCCACCAGCAGTTTGACCGCATTCTTGTGTGTACTGAGACACCCGCAGAAAGTATTGACGCGCAGCTTCTTAAGGCGCTGGCTGAGGTTGCGCCCGTCGTGGAGATTGTTACCTATGAATAAACCCGTTGTTCTGAGCGACCTTGACGACACGCTCTTTCAGACCCGTCGTAAAATGGTGGACGAGCTGGCCCTGGAGCCATTCCGTACCGGTGCCGTTGATCGTACCCTGAATCCACGAAGCTTTATGACGGAAGAACAGTCCATGTTAGTGGACTGGCTTCTGGAGCAGGCTGAACTCATTCCCGTTACCGCACGGGGAACTGAAGAAATCAGCCGCGTACGGATCCCTTTCCACTCCTGGGCAATCACCACGCACGGGGCCGTCATTCTCACGCCTGAAGGCAACCCCGACGAGGAGTGGAAGGCCCATATGCTCGGCCAGCTGGCTCCCTATCAGGAAAAGCTGACATCGATGCAGCGACTGATCACTGAAATGATGGACGCAAAAGGGATTAATGCCTGGGCAAGACTGAACTTCGAATACGGTGAAACGGCGGTTTATATGGTGATGAAACACCGCGACAGCACCCGCCTTGACGAGCTCAATGCCATTGCAGATGAGATAGAAACGGTGTTTCCGACCGAGGGCTTCTACATCCACCGCAACAGTAATAACGTGGCCTGGCTACCCACCCCGGTTGAGAAAGGGCTGGCCGTCAGCTGGCTGCTTGAAAAACTTCGGGCTGAACGCGGCGTTTTCCCCGTAATTGGTCTGGGCGACAGCCTGAGCGATCATCGTTTTATGAAACTGTGCAGCTGGTTTGGCATCCCGCGTCAGAGTCAGTTTGCAGATGCCATTTCACAGCGAATTTTTGGAGAAAATTAAAATGCAGCCACATGAAACATTTACCGGCTCATACCAGCCCGGTGACGTGGAATTTCTGCTAAAGCCGGTTGTCATTGAGATGACGCCGGTTGATCAAAAAGAAGAGCTGATTCAGTCCGGGAAGAAACATTATTCAGACATGCTCAGCCAGGAGCCAGCACCAACACAATGGCATCTTGATTTGTTTCACCGGGCGCTGGATCGGGGCGCAGAGAGGCTTGCAAAAGAAGTCACACAGCTCGCTATTTCTCTGGCCGAACGCTTCGGTGATGAGCCCATTGTACTGGCCAGTCTTGTCAGAGCTGGCGTACCGCTCGGCGTTATGCTGCACCAGGCCCTGCGTGACATGGGGAAAACCTCATGGCATTACGGCATCAGCATCATCCGGGATCGTGGAATTGACGGTGCAGCACTCGACGTCATTGAAGAGCGGCATGGTACCAGCGGTATTGTCTTTGTTGACGGATGGACAGGTAAAGGCGCAATTACCGGAGAGCTTGTACGCGCACTGAAAGATCGCCCGGGCTATCCTGAGCAGCCGCGACTGGTTGTCCTGGCCGATCCCTGTGGCTGTTCCTGGCTTGCAGCAAGTGATGATGACTGGCTCATTCCTTTTGGCATCATGGGTGCGCCGGTATCAGGTCTGATCTCCCGGTCAGTATGGTCCTCTGAAGGATTACATGGGTGCATGGTTTGCGAGCATCTCAGTGAATTCGAATGCAGCCGGATGCTTGTCGATACCGTCGCTCATTTCCGTAAGAAGTTAACACCGACATCCCTCGCTCCCCTGAGCTGGAATACGGAGTCAGCCCGGATCTTATGGCAGACAAGTCGCGACGTTATCGCGTTCCTGGCCGATGAATTTAAAGTGGACAGCGTCAATCGTATTAAACCCGGTATTGCTGAAGCAACCCGGGCTGTATTGCGTCGGGTACCGGACCATATATTTGTGCGTTCTATTGACGACCCGGACGTTGCCTTGCTTGTAGGGCTTGCTCGTGAAAAGGGAATAGTTGTTACAGAAATGGGGGGAACCCTCGGCCAGTATCGGGCTGTAACCATTATCAAGAAGGTACTCTGATGAAAAATCGTCTTTCTCCCTGGAATCTGGGAGCCACGCTATACATGCCTGCAACACGGGAAGATATTGCTGATGCCGTCCTGCATGGGAAAATCCCGGGTTTGCGCTCTCTGGTAATTTGCCTTGAGGATGCTGTCAGTGAAGCAGACATCCCCATCGCCCTCAAAAATCTGGAGCACCTGCTGCACGAGCTCAGTAACAGCATGCGTAGCCTGGGTAAAAATGACTGGCCTCTGGTGTTCATTCGCCCCCGGCATGCCGACATGGGCAGATGGTTAAAAGCGCATTATGATCTTTCCGCTGTCGACGGGTTTGTGTTGCCGAAATTTACCCTCAGTTCGTTAGCTGAATGGTGGGATATCATGGGCGGGACTCACCTGTGCATGATGCCAACGCTGGAAACAGAAGACGTCTTTGACGTGGTTCAGATGCGGGAGCTGGCCACCCGTCTGGTGGAACATCCCTGCCACGACCGCATTATTGCGCTTCGAATCGGCGGCAACGATCTTATGAACGTTGTGTCGCTTCGCCGTCCCCGGGACCTGACGCTGTATGACAGCCCGATGGGCTACGTCATCAAAATGCTCGTTTCGGTCTTCGGCCCGCGTGATTTTGCCCTGACCGCGCCCGTATGTGAGCATATTGACGATCATGCCGTAATGGCCAGAGAGCTGGCTCTTGATATGGCACATGGGCTTGTTGGGAAAACGGCCATTCACCCGGGTCAGATAGAGGTCATTCAAAACGCGCTGATGGTCACTCAGGGTGAGCATTCTGACGCTCTGCGGATCCTGAACTCGACCCAGGCCGTGTTTAAGTCGCAGGGAGCAATGTGTGAACCCGCCACACATCGCCGCTGGGCGGCTGGCATTCTGGACAGAGCTCGTTTTTATGGGTTACAGAACGAGCAAAGCGCTGATGGAATCAGATTACTTACCGTGACCCAGCATCATTAAGGAAATCATAATGGGGTTCAGGTTCAGAAAGTCGATCAACATTATTCCTGGTGTTCGCCTCAACCTGAGTAACGGTGCACCGAGCCTGAGTGTCGGGCCGAGAGGTGCTTCCGTTTCTTTTGGAAGCCGGGGGACCTATGCCAATCTGGGCTTGCCCGGTACCGGGCTGAGTTACCGTACCCGGCTTGACCGGGCCGCGCGTTCCGGAGGTGGGAACCGGACGGCTACCGACCCGGGGCTCAGACAGGCGCTTGAGCAGGAAGCCGCTGATCTCATGTCAGCGGTGACCGCAATCCGTAATATTCACGAGCTGACGCCGGATCCCAAAACAGGCATCAGCTGGGCAGAGCTGGAAGCAGTATACCTGCATAACAGAACGTCGCCTTTTCAGGTTCCGGCACCGGTGCGTCCAGAAAAGCCAGACTATCTTGCATTGCCGGAAAAGCCTGCCGAGAGCGAAGGCATTAGTTTTCTGGGTAAATGGTTTGAATCGGAATCAGCTAAAGCTGAGCGCCACGCCGAAAATCTTCGCCGGTGGCAGCAGGAGCTGATTGATGTGGAGCGTGAGAATACCCTTCGACAGCACCGGTACCAGCAACAACGGACGGCCTGGGCCGAACAGTATGCAAACTGGAAGTTTGAGGCTGAAGAACATGAAAAACGGCTCGCCACGGCTCAGGCAGATGCCCGGCAGCAGTTCCGGACAGACGCCGCGTTTTTCGAATCATACCTGGCGGGTGTGCTGGCAGAAACTGAATGGCCGCGTGAAACGCTTGTTGCATTTGAAGTAAAGCCGGAGCTATCAGCAGTCCTGCTGGATGTTGATTTAGCTGAGATTGAAGATTTCCCTGATAAGATTTACGGCGTTAATGCCCGGGGCACGGAGCTGACGGAAAAAGCCATGACGCAAAAAGCCGTACGCGAAAACTATGCCCGCCACGTCCATGGCTGCTTGTTCCGCCTGGTCGGTATCGTTTTACATACGCTACCGTTCGACAACGTGATTGTGTCAGGCTTTACGCAACGGGTCAGTAAGCGGACCGGCTATCTGGAGGATGAGTATATCCTGTCCTGCAAATGCAGTCGCAGCCAGATGTCGTCAGTAAATTTTGCAGGCTTAGAACACATTGATCCGGTTGAAGCGTTAGGCGATCAACCGGTTATTCGAAAGATGAGCAGTACCTTCATTTTTCAGCCTATTGAACCACTAACCCTTTAAGCAGGCTAAATCTTACGATGCAATTAAATACCAGACAGGCCCGGATTTTTAAGCTTGCCAACTTACTGGGCACCGGCAAGCCCGTTTCCGCTGCCGACATTATAACCAGTCTGGAATGCTCAGAGCCGACATTAACCCGGGCACTCAAAGAGCTACGCGAGTCATATTCTGCGGAGATCAAATACAGCAAGGCAGGTCATTCATACCATCTCGTTAATCCGGGCCAGCTGGATAAAAAGACCCTTCGCCGGATGAATGAAGCGCTCGCACAGAATGCTGAACTGAAAACCGGTGAGTCCACAGGGAAGGTCGTACTCGATAAGGATAAAAAAACAGCCGTGTCATTATCGCTACGCATGCGGATTTTAAGAAAAATTGACCGTCTGGCTGCGCTGAGTGGCTCGACCCGAAGTGAAGCGGTAGAGAAGCTGGCTCTGCACTCCGTTGATGAACTGATAAAAGAATACAGCGCTAAAAAGTCCTGACGCTAAATCTCAGACCGGGGTGAAAACCCCGGTTTTGTCATATTTCACCTCTGTATCTGCGTGACGGAGTTTTGATCTATTCTCCTCCCGCAATGTCAGCAGCGCCTTTCTGCCTACAAAACCTGGTGTCTTGACATCCTCTTGTGCTACACATCAATCTTTGGGCGATTTACACTCCATTCATGCAGATCTGTGATGTATGATGATTTTCATACATAAGAAAGTTTATTTTTGCCGGAGTTTTTTTCAGAAATCTTATATTCCAGTACGGTCTGAATTTTTTTCTCTGATAAGAGGCCATTCACATGTCGGTAATTCAATGGTGGTTAACTTATTTCTTTAATGCCGCTTCTGAGTATTTAATCTCCACCCGACAGATGTCGTGCCGTTTTATCAAATCTACAAACTCTGGCCTCTTCCTGAAACTACTCTCCTCTTCCGATCTCTTAAGAAGGAATTACATTTGAGACGCTTACCCGTATATCTGCTACTCGACACGTCCGGCTCTATGCACGGAGAGCCTATCGAAGCGGTTAAGAATGGCGTTCAGACGCTGCTTACCACGCTGAAACAGGATCCGTATGCACTCGAAACGGCTTACGTGTCAGTGATCACCTTTGATTCTTCAGCCCGACAGGCAGTCCCCCTGACAGACCTCCTGAGTTTCCAGATGCCAGCACTAACAGCCAGCGGCACCACCTCTCTTGGCGAAGCGCTTACCCTGACGGCCAGCTCCATTGCCAAAGAAGTACAGAAAACGACGGCTGACACTAAAGGTGACTGGCGTCCCCTTGTATTCCTGATGACGGATGGAAGTCCGAATGATGACTGGCGTAAAGGCCTGAATGACTTTAAAGCGGCCAGAACCGGCGTTGTTGTGGCATGTGCAGCCGGGCATGATGCCGATACCAGCGTCCTCAAAGAAATCACTGAAATCGTGGTTCAGCTCGATACAGCTGACAGTTCGACGATTAAAGCTTTCTTTAAATGGGTCAGTGCGAGCATTTCGGTAGGCAGTCAGAAAGTGGAGTCCAGCAAAAAAGAAGTGATCGGTCTTGAAGACCTGCCACCGCCGCCGCCAGAAGTAAACGTGGTCTTATAATTTTATTAATTAAGGGGATGTCATGTCTGTCAGTCTGAGCAAAGGCCAGGGCGTAAGCCTGAAAAAAAATGAATACGATCTCTCGTCCGTTACTATCGGCCTGGGTTGGGATATTAATGAGGAAAAGAAAGGTTTCCTCGGCGGGATCTTTGGTAAAAAAGAAGAAGAATACGACCTTGATGTGATCGCTTTCCTGTGTAATTCAGCCGGAAAGGTGACCGATCTCGGCAATGTGGAAAATGGTAAACCAACGCTTGTGAATGGCGATATCATCTTTTTCAACAGCCTTCGCCATAAGTCAGGAAATATCTGGCTGACGGGCGATAACCGAACCGGAGCCGGTGACGGTGACGATGAGCAAATTATTGTGCGCCTGAATTCCCTTGACGCTCAGTACGAGAAAATTGTGTTCATCGTTCAGATCTACAATGGTGAAAAGCTCCAGCAGCACTTTGGTAAAGTTCAGAATGCCTTCATCCGGGCAGTAGATGCCCGTAATATTGAAATGGCACGATTCGATCTTTCTGGCGGACCCGCCTTCGCCAGCCAGCGCTCCATGGTTTTTGCCGAGCTGATACGCGAGGCTACAGGCTGGAAACTCAGGGCAATTGGTGAGCCTTCAGAATCAGATTCGTTTGTCTCGCACCTGAGGAATTACATGTGATGCGCCGCCTGCCTGTTTACCTTGTTATCGACACATCCGGCTCGATGCGCGGTGAGTCCATCCATTCCGTTAACGTTGGAATTCAGGCGATGCTTAGCGCTCTTCGCCAGGATCCCTACGCCCTCGAAAGCGTTCATATCTCCATTATCACCTATGACAATGGGGCGCGTGAGTTCATTCCTCTCACGCCGCTGGAAGACTTCCAGTTTTCTGATATCGTTGTGCCAAGCGCAGGCGGGACGTTCACCGGTGCTGCCCTTGAATGTCTGATGCAGTGTGTTGAACGGGATGTACGTCGCTCAGATGGTGATACAAAAGGAGACTGGCGTCCTCTGGTATTCCTGATGACTGATGGAACCCCTTCTGATGCCCTGGCGTACGGTGAAGCGGTAAAAGCGATTCGCGGCCGGGGATTCGGATCCATCATTGCCTGCGCCGTTGGTCCTAAAGCAGGCCATGAGCACTTAAAACAGCTCACCGATAAGGTTGTGTCTCTGGAGACGCTAGATTCAACCGCGTTTGCAGGTTTCTTTAAATGGGTATCGGCCAGCGTGTCTTCCGGCAGCACAAGCGCGGGGATCAATAACGGAACTGATACCCTTCCCCCTCCTCCACCAGAAATCCAGCTGGTGCTCTGACAGACAGAAAGGTGCTGCTTTCCGGGCAGCACCTTTCTGTACAGCAACGTTTTCTGCTGGCCGTACCAGCCGTACGAGGAAAATTATGAGACGCCTTCCGTGTTTTTGTCTGGACTGTTCAGAGTCCATGATTGGTGAAAACCTGAAAAAATGACTGATGGTCTGCAAATGATCGTCGGAGATTTAAGAAAGGATCCACACGCACTTGAAACAGCACGGGTTTCGGTAATCGCATTTGCCGGTGTAGCCCGTACGATTGTACCTCTTCACGAAATTGCCTCGTTCTACCCTCCCCGCCTTCCCGTTGGCGGCGGTACGAGCCTTGGGGCCGCATTGCGTGAGCTGACCGTACAAATTGATACCCAGGTCAGAAAAACCACTCATGAGGCTAAAGGCGACTGGAAACCCGTCGTGTATCTCCTTACCGACGGACGTCCGACTGACGACACAACCGCAGAAGTGAAGCGCTGGAAGGATCACTACGCGAGTAAAGTGAATCTCATTGCCGTTGGCCTGGGGCCGTCAGCGGACCTGAATACCCTGCGGCAACTGACAGAGAATGTCATGCTGTTCACCGAGTCTCAGGAAGGGGACTTTACCCGCTTCATCAAATGGATCACAGCCTCGGTTACGGCGCACAGCCGCAGCGTCGGAGACGACAAACAACCTGAGCTCAGCCAGACTGAATACATAGTCCGGCTGGCCAAGGACGAGCCAGTAAAAGCGTACGACGAAATCTGCGTTACGCTTACCGGCCGTTGCAGCAAGACCCGTCGTCCGTATCTGATGAAGTATGAACGGCCACCAGCAAGGATTTCCGGGCTCGATTTCAGCCTGAACCTGAACAGCTTTAATATTGCCGGATGCTATCCCATCGATGAGGACTATTTTGCATGGTCAGATGCCACCGCTACCGGTTTGCAGGTAAACACCAGCGAACTGCATGGCGTACCGGGTTGCCCTCACTGCGGTAATGCCAGTGCGTTTGCCCTGTGCTCATGCGGAAAATTGCTGTGCATTGACGGCCCGGATGACGTGATCTGCCCGTGGTGTGAAACAGGTCTGTCATTCAGCAATGATGGCGGAAACACTAACTTCGACGTAAACAGAGGAGAGGTTGATGTCGCAAAATGCTTTACTTGAAGAGAAGATTATCCGCTTAGTGCTGTCTGAGCTGGGCCACCCTGTAGAAGGTGAGCGGCTTTTTCTTCTATCGCACGACCCTTCCCTTACTGAAGAGATTATGCGGCTTAAAGAGCGGATTGAGAGCCTTGCACAGGGTTTATCTGCGCGGGTTAGCGAAGGTTATAACGACGCAGAGATCGCCCCCTCGTCAGCATCCAGCCTTTCCGATCAGCAACAAACGGTCGTAAGTGATGCAGATAACCCGGGCATTGACGCTACCGATACACCATTACTGCAACCCCTGCCAGAAAATGAACCTCATCCTCCGTTCTGGAAGCTGATGCCTTATTACGAATTTGATAAACCAGCACAGAGGGAAGACGAAAACCTGTCTTCCCGGTATTAAACCCCGGGCAGATACCGACAGGCCAGCAGCGGGCCGGATTAGCTGTGCCACCTGCCGTTCCCCCGAGAGCTAAAATAGTTATTCCCAACGCCCGCGCAGGCGAACGTTTCTCTTCGCCGGTTGCTATAGTTCTGGATGAGGGCCAGCAGGCTACTGTCAGGGACGTTGTCTTTCCCAGGAACATTGGCCTGACCTTTGACAAAGAGCATAAGTTGCTGACAGGTACACCCACCGAAAGCGGCGATATAGAGCTTTCAGTACTCTGGTCATGCGCTTCGCACGACGAATGCGAAACAAAACAGCTTTTATAGTCAATCCCGATCCGAGAAGCCTGTGGAAGGTGGTAGAGCCACCAGCAGGCGCTTCCTACCCTAAGTCCCATCTGGACGCTGCTGGCTGGTCAGGGGTGACATACGTATTGCTGCCGCCAGTCGCCGGGGACGATCTCATGAGCATGCCGGGAGCTTCAGAGATGACGACTTCTATATCAACCACTGCCAGGAAACAGGATGGTCTGTCATGCTGGTCGCAGACGGGGCCGGTAGTGCGGTAAATTCCCGGGAAGGCTCCCGGATTGCAGTCCAAACGGCTGGCGATTACCTTTTCAATCAGCTCAGTGGTTTGAAAGGCGTCCATCTAAAGCAGCACATCACGGCGTGGGAAGGGAGCGATCAGCAGGCAACCATAAACGCCATGCTTCATCATTTTAAACAGGCAGCTACGCTCGCGGTCAACAGTATCCAGAACGAAGCCATTTGTGCAGAACAACCTGTGAAATCCTATTCAACAACCCTACTGGCAACTGTAGCGCTACGAACTGATAATGAGCTGTTTGCGGCTGCATTCTGGCTTGGTGATGGTGCGATAGGTGCATACAGCCCTTCCGGTAAAGTCAGGATACTGGGAAATCCCGATAGCGGAGAATACGCAGGACAAACCCGCTTTCTTGACCAGAGCATTATCGCAGACCCCTCGTTTAGCGGCCGCATCAGCGTGGGTAAATGGAATGATGTATCTCACTTGATCCTCATGACAGATGGCGTATCAGACCCTCTGTTTGAGACAGATAACGGGCTTCGCAGTGACGAAAAATGGACCCGTCTCCTTGATGAGCTCATCCCTGTCCTTACAGACGCCAGTATTGCGCCTGAGAGGTTAGGCGACTGGCTTAACTTTTTCTCCACAGGGAACCACGATGACCGCACTATTGCGGTGTTGTGGTAAGGGATACGCTTCTTCGGTGATCAATATGGCAAATATTGTTACGTGCAAAACAAAGGACGGCGAAACAGTCCAGTATGTTGACGAGGTAATTGGTTCGGGCTCGATGAAGGATGTTTACTTCTCGCCTGATAAATCATACGTCGTCGCTTTTTATCATAAACCGCAGAACGAGCAGGCCCGGGATCGGATTGATATGATCACCGGACGCTACAGGCAAAACATTTTTGGCCAGTCCGGAGGTGAATACTGGAAGGACCTGTTTTGCTGGCCGACCCACGTTGTTGAGCATGGGGATAAAATCGGCATCGTGGTTCCAACCTACAAAAGCTACTTTTTCTTTAAATACGGCTCTAAAAACGATGATTTTCTTGGCATAAAAGGCCGTGAAAAGGAAGGCAAATGGTTTGCCAGCGCCAGCAACCAGAATAAATTTCTCGACCCACGTGAACGAGGCAATACGCTTACCTATCTCAAGGTCTGTCTGCTGCTAACAAGAGCCGTCAGAAGGATGCATGCGGCAGGTCTCTGTCACAGCGATCTAAGCTATAAAAACGTGCTTATCGATCCAGAAATGGGACATGCCTGCATCATTGACGTAGACGGCCTGGTTGTCCCTGGAAAGTATCCTCCCGACGTCGTGGGCACCCCGGATTTTATCGCTCCGGAAGTGGTGAAAACCAGCCATCTTTCCAAAGAGGATCCGAACCGCGTATTGCCAAGCATTTCTACTGACCGTCATGCGCTGTCGGTGCTTATCTACATGTATCTGTTCTTCCGTCATCCGCTACGTGGCGGAAAAATACATGACATGTCGGATGAAGTACGTGATGAGACCTTATCTATGGGTGAGAAGGCACTCTTCATTGAACATCCGACAGACAAAAGCAATGCAGTCAAAGTCATTCAGCTATCCTCCTTTTCACTGCCCTGGCTGACCCGGAGAAAATTCCTTACACCATCATGGGCCCTTATCTGACGCCTTTGTTTGAACGCGCCTTTATTGATGGCTTACACGATGCCACTAAACGCCCGACCGCCGATGAGTGGGAAAGTGCCCCGTTAAAACAGTCGATCTGATACAGCCCTGCCAGAACAAGGCGTGTGAACAGAAATGGTACGTTTTCTCAGGTAAGACAAAGCCGGTTTGTCCCTACTGCGGTACGCCATACAAGGGTAAATTACCGGTTCTAAATTTATATTCATCCCGAAAGGAAGGCAGTTATCGTCCTGACGATCACCGGTTGATGGTGTGGAGCGGGCAGTCAATCTATGCGTGGCATGTGAATCGCCTCATTGCGCCAAATGAGCGCACAACCGATGCACAAAGGAAACGAGTTGGGTATTTTGTTTTCCATAACGATCAGTGGTGGTTAGTAAATGAAGGCATAAATGGGCTTATGTCATTACCGGATAAACGACAGATTGCCATTGGTGAAAAAATTGAACTGACGAATAACGCTCAGTTTGTTCTGTCAAAGGAGGAAGGCGGCAGGCTAGTCGTCGTTCAGTTAGTAGAAAACTAACGTGTAGTGGTCAAGTAATACTGGCCACAGTTTTACAGTAAAAATGGTATCTGTTCTCTGACTCTTCCGGCGTCAGCCCACCGTTATAATGGTGAGGTCTGACGCTGTTGTAGTAGTTCAATATGTAATCATTAATTTGCTGCCGGGCCTCGTCCTTGCCTGCGTAACCATTCGTTGGCACCCATTCTGTTTTCAGACTGCGGAAGAAGCGTTCCATGGGGCTGTTATCCCAGCAGTTTCCCCGCCGACTGACGCTTTGATTTATTCTGCAACGCCAGAGAAGTTGTTGATATTTAAGGCCTGTATACTGGCTTCCCTGGTCGCTATGGAACATGACATCCCGGGGTTGGCCACGCGTCTCATAGGCCATCCGCAGGGCACTGCTTATCAGTGCGGTATCGGCATGCGCTGACAGACTCCAGCCGATAACCCTGCGGGCAAAAAGATCCATAACAACCGCCAGATAGCACCAGCGATTTCCTGCCCAGAGATACGTAATATCTCCACACCATACCCGGTCTGGCTCCGGTACTGCGAACTGACGCTCAAGCAGATTCGGCAGGCTGGTATGCTCCTGACGGGCATTTTTATACTGATGTTTTCCGGGCTGACAACTGCTCAGGTTCAGATATTTCATCAGACGCCCGGCACGGTAACGGCTCATCGGGACGCCGTTTTGAGTCAGCATTTCAGCCAGAGTGCGCGCGCCCGCAGAGCCCCGACTTTGGTTCCACGCCCGGCGTATTTCGCTGCACAACCTGACTCGTGCCGGATTAACCGTATCGCGTCGTTTTCGCCAGTACCGGTAACTGCTGCGGTGTATTTCCAGAGCAGAACACAGGCTGACAACCGTGTGGCTGTCACTTAGTCTGGCGGCTATCGTGAACCGTTCAGCGAGTCGGACATTAAGAGCGCGGTAGCCTTTTTAATATCGTATTTTGTTCCTCCAGACGGCGAACTTGCTTTTCCAGCTCGCGGATACGTTGCTGGTCTGGAGTAATGGGTGTGGCAGAGGGCGTAATCCCTGGCGCTCTCGCCTGAGCTGGCGTACCCAGCTCTCAAGCGTGGTTGAACCGACATTCATCGCTTCACTGGCCTGTCGATATGAGTAGCCCTTATCAACAATCAGCTGTGCACATTCCAGCCTGAACTCAGGGGGGAAGGTTCGTTTGGTTTTCTTGTTCATTAAGTCACCTGTTTTGTGTTGTGGTGAGAATATCACCTTTCATCAGGTGGCCAAATTTAGTGTGCCACTACAACGGACGCCCATAACGACTAAAACGTTCTGGCAGAATACTGAACCTGTTTAATGAATCACTATATTAAGCTGTGTCAAATTTAAGCTGCCAGAAAAACTGACTGTCTGTGCCGGATATGCGGTTCACCGCCTGCGGCAAGGGTTTAATGCGCAAAGCTCAAGTTGTTTATAAAAGTGAATAGTTTTGTGGCTCTACCCTGCCGCCCTCCTTTACGGCCTAGTGGGAGCGAAGCTGCAAAATGCGAATTTTAATAAATAGTGAAGTTTAATCCGGCAAAACAATCAGATTTATCCTCTAAAGGTTCTCAAGATGTTCCTTTTGTTTTTTTAAGCCTGAAATTCTGTGTAACTTCCAATATATGAAAGGTGATCGCTAAGGCAGTCACCGAACTCGATAATAAAACCACTAATCGCCAGTCGCCAGTTCTGGAGCGGTATACTCCATTTTTTCGACGCATCCTTGATCGGCAGAGATATAATCTTCCGTACCGGTCATCTGTCGGGAACATTTTGCGTTTATAACTTGATAAGGTACAGTGGATCCCATATATGTATATTGAGGATGTCCCTCTGAAACTCAGGAATCCGTATCATGGGTTTAAAACCAGGTCCCAAACCAATTGCCAAGTCAACAGGAAAGCCAGATCAACGTCGTCGCGATAATAAGGATACGCCCGGTAATACACCCGGATTGAAACCCAGTAAATCTACCGGGAAATGATAATGAAGGGTATAAGTTTCGTACTTATACCCTTATTAGGAACGAAGTTGCAAACTTCGGTTACTGGAGTGGAACATCCCAGCGTTTTACAGCTGTCGCTGAAACCGGTACGCAGTAAGCGGCATCTTTCTGGAGTTTAAGCCTGACATCTGTATCGAACTCAGAATCCAGCGGATTAAATTTCCAGCTTTCCCTATAGGATTTGATTATTTCTTCAGGGCAAAGAAAACTGAATTGATTGGTGGTAAATATAGAAACAGCCCGAACCGAGTAATATTCTCCTGCTTTGATTTTTTTCCTATCCCAAACTGAATTAGAAAAAAACTCCTCCGGATACTCGCTAGATTTTATAATATAGCTGTGGGTGCTGAAATCACTTATACCTGAAAGTTTAATGACGGAATGAGTAAATATAACAGGTAAAACAGTTATTTTTGTAGAAATAAATAACAGTATCATCAGAGACACTATCAGGGAAGTGCTAATTTTTTGGGAGTTTATCCTTGGCATCCATTCTGAGGTAAACGAGGCCGAGCAAAATTGTCATAAAAAAACCATATAAGACATGAACGCCATTCCGGCCACGATCCTGAAACTTACCTTTTCAGTTGAAGCAGAAATATTCCTGAATACTATTTCCAGTGGAAACACCTGAAGATGCGCCAGCAGTGCTATACAGAGCGGGATGGCCACATAAATCTGGCATCGCCGCATCCATCTCACCTTCGTATTTTTAATTGATAAGTCGTGTTCTAGATATTTTCGGCTTATCAGGCAGGAAATAATTATGGTCAGTACACCGATACTTAGCAAAGACAGCCAGCCTGAATTATTTTTTACGGCCTGGCTGAAATCGAAAGCATAGTAAAATACATAGATAAACGCCATCGGGAACAGTCCTGACAGCATCAGTATCGATAAAAAAGTTATTCTGAATTTTATTGTATGTAGGAAGATTATTGATGTCCAGAGGAATGATAATCGGCATGAATATAGAGATTATAAAAAAGATAAATAACAGAATCGCTAATGAGAATACGGCTGCGCAGCAGACCATAGCGAATAGACTCTTGATGCTCATCACCTCAAAGAAAACATCGAGTCTGTCAAGACGACTGAAATATCCCCAGAGCACAGTCAGCGCGATCCCTGATATGATGCCAGACGGAGTTAATACCGAAATTAACAGCGTCTTCCATTTTTGATTCATTGTTAACATTCCCTCTTTATTATGGTGGTTAAGCTAAATTAGCAGCGTTACAGCGTACAGGCACCTACCCGAATCTGACCGTCAACAGCTGTTCGAGCTGCAATGACCGAAGAATGGTTTCAGTTTTTTCTGCTTATTAAAATGTACCTTTGAAAAAGTAGACTTTCTGCGGTACGCTCTGACAGTAAGTTTGCCCCCGATTTTTTACGCAGCGCGCCGGACGGAGCCCGACATGATCCTGATTCCCGATGACGAACCGGAGCTGAGTCTGCCCGCAGCCAGTGAGGAATTCCTGCCGGCGCTGTCAGGTGAGAATGCCCCGGTCAGCCCGGCCCGGGCCTACCTGCTTTCACTCAATTCCCACCGCAGCCGGCAGACCATGGCCTCGTTCCTGAACATCGTCGCCGTTATGCTCGGAGCTGCCTCCCTGGAGTCCTGCAGCTGGGGCAGCCTGCGGCGCCATCACGTGATGGCCGTGACCGAACTGCTGCGCGACACCGGCCGGGCCACCGCCACCGTCAACACCTATCTTTCGGCACTCAAGGGCGTGGCGAAGGAAGCCTGGATGCTCAGGCTGATGGACGTGGAGAGCTTCCAGCACATCCGGGCGGTCCGTAACCTGCGCGGCAGCCGTCTTCCGCGCGGCCGGGCCCTGCCGCCGGAGGAGATCCGGGCGCTGTTCGGTGCTTGCGAGGCCGATGACTCCAGCATTGGGGTGCGCGATGCGGCGATGCTGGGTGTCATTCTCGGCTGCGGCCTGCGACGCTCGGAGGCCGTGGGGCTCGATTTGTGTGACATTGTCACAGATGAGCGGGCGCTCAGGGTACTGGGTAGGGGAACAAGGGAAGGCTGGCCTATATGCCGGCGGGCACCGCAGCGGCTCAGAAAGTGGATCGATGACGTGCGGGAAGAAAAGACGGGCCGCTATTCCCCCGCACCCGCCGCTTTGACACCCTGACGAACGACCGGCTTACCGACCAGACGGTGTACCATGTCCTGCAGGTGCGCCAGCGCGGCTGGGATTGCAAAATGCGCACCGCACGATTTAAGGCGAACCTTTGCGACCTCCATGCTGGATAACGGCGAGGACTTAATCACTGTAAAGGATGCCATGGGGCATGCCAGCGTCACCACCACCCAGCAGTACGATCGCCGCGGCGAAGCGCGCCTGCGCACGGCTCGTGACCGTCTGGATCTGATATGAACTTAATAACATACCAAGATGATAAGTTAACAAGATAGTGTGCAAAGATGCTCGCAGGCTGCGCGATTTTCTCGAATGGTTCAACAGTGGAACTTCCGTTAAAGTAGGTCTGCCGGTTATCCTGCTTCCCCTTCTGAACCGGGGTGGTTTGGATATGCGGGATGGCCGGTCCTTTTCGTTCTTTCGCCGGGTACCATATGTGATTTTGAGGGTTATGAAGCGTGAAAATCTTCTGCAACTTCAGAAAAGTAGCTGAGTAACCGGGTATCTCTCGCTGGCATACGTTCATGAGCCGGTGTTATCAGCCCCATCAGCAGAAAGCGGCCGCTATCCCACATGTGTTCTGTGTAAATGAGATAATGATCTGAGGTACGGTTGTAATTCTCTTGTCTGGCACTCCAGGTGAGCTGGAAATGCAGATTAACGTGAATATGCTGGACGTTAGCATCGACAGCGAATGGCGGGAAATCAAAGGGGGCGTCCCTTCCAAGGAGATTCGACGGTGCGCCAGTTGATTTATACGTGATGAACTCTGCCTGTAGCTGACTCTCCAGCTCAGGGTAAACGGCAAACGTGGGCTGGAAAAACGAATCCCACGTGACATGACTGTACTCAGCCGTTAACGCCATTTGGCCGCAGCCCTGTCGCCTGAATCCAGCAGGTGATTCATGGCCGAGAGGTTGATTCCAGAGTCACGCACTTCTGTCGTTCGCGTGATTTGATCAATCAGACTAAGGTAGTTTTTGGTCGCAAGACTGACCATCTTAATGGCCTTAAAGAACGCAAACTCAACAGAATTCCTGTCATACGACTGAATGATGTTTTTTTCCGGCAACATCAGAACAAAGGACTCTGCGATACCTGCGACATGGATAGTATGATTTCTGATGTCGCTGGCGACTTTGATAGCGCCGGAGAAATCGCTGTCTGCATACCGGGCCAGCTCAATGCGACTTGAGCGTAATTCTTCAGCTACGTCATTGAGAGCAACAGTGAGCTCGCTGATATCGGTTTTGTTGACTCTGGAGCCCATTTCGTAAACCCGTTCAACAATCGTAGGCTGACACGCAACCGCTTTGGGTTGCGGCTGGAAACTGGCAAGAACCAGTGCCACTGCGGCCTGCAAGTGCTGGATTTTAAATTTCACGACGACGGACTCCATAATCATCATCTCTCGACGAGGCGCTGCATTTTACTACTGAACTTAACTATATGCTAAAAAAAGTTGGTTGCATATGTGGCTGGCACAGCAAACAGGAAATTGAAATCCTCTATCTGGCCGTGGCTTTCAGGATTGCTGCCCGAGTCTTTCAGCGGTTACGGCTTCCGGGAAAACCGTGATGGTATCAGGAGTCGCTCCGCTAACGGGCATGACGATGATCCCCGGCGTTCCGGTGAGTCCCAGCGCCTCAGCCAGGTTACTGTTTTTCTCCAGGGATGCGGTATGGTCGCCAGGAGCTGGGGTGGTCAGTCCCGCCTTTGACGCTGCTCCGTGAATATCCTCCGCCGTCAGTTTGCCTTCATTATGACCGGTGGCGTAGATGGCATTGTGATAGGTGACATAGGCCTGCGGCCCTTTCTTTGCCAGACCGTGAGCCCCTGCTGTGCTGCCTGAAATGAAGCTTCCCAGCGACCACCAAAATTGGCCACTCCTTAAAGTGGTAGCGGACGTCCGGCTGCGCTTTCATAACCTTCGCCAGCTCCGGCGCAAAGCGGCTGCAGAACACGCACTGGTAATCAAAGAATTCAATCACCGCGACTTTTGCATTTTCAGGCCCGTAAGCCGGTGTGTCCGGATCATGCAGAAGGTTCGCCTGATTCTCCATCACGCTGAGTGCAAACATTTTCTGCTTACGTACCTCCTGCTGTTCCTGCAGCTTTTGACTGACCGTCACGAGAATCTCCGGGTGGGAGATCAGATAGTCGGCAGCGATTTCTCCGATACGAGCCTCCTGCTCCGGACTGAATACCGCCTGAGGGGCCGAAGCGTGTGCCATTGAAACAAAGCCAATGTATGTTGTAACTATTAATGCAGTTAATTTGTTTGCTTTCATAGATTGATTCTCATGGTCAAAAGGGGATTAACGTTCTTTCTGAATGGTTCGGGTGAGAGTCTGTTCTTCACGCTCCGGCGTGCGGCCGCGTTCAGTATTTTCTGCCGCCCTGAGCATGTCGCGTTCCGCGTTTGCCAGATCTGCAATCACACGCGATGCCCGCGACTGTTCACCGGATGCCTTGTCAGCACCTTCCAGCTCACTTCTGACGCCTGCAGCGGCTTTTATTTCCCGTCCATCGGTGTTTTCCTCACCTCTCACCCCGGCGATTACATCTGCATCCGGGTTGAGTGGTTCCGGTTTACGCGGGTTAATGTCTTCCGGTTTCAGTCTGATCACCTCTTCCTGTGGAACTTCCGCTAGCAACGACTCCGGCTGCCTGCTCCGACTGGCTTCTTCATTGCGAACCAGGTCTGCCAGCATTTGCTCACGCAGCTGCTGTACGCTCTGTTCGTCCGTCAGCGTGGAGACAATACCTGGTGACACATCCTGTTTTGTCCCACCGCTTACCTTAAGCAGCCATGCTGAAGGTGGTTCATCACCGGTTTGCCAGACCACGCCGTCCTTTGGATTATTTCGTACTGCATCGAGTGCAGCCGTCAGGTCGCTGGCCACTATCGTGTTTCCGGACTGACTCCGCTGCAGCACGGCGCCACGGGCGCGTTCTGTCATGACCATCCGGGTCTCACCCTGCGTCATCCGTCCTTCCGGGCTGGCAACCAGGGAAACCAGGGCCAGGCCCGCACTCCTGCCATTGTTGTCATACACCGGCAGCGCCAGCGCCGGTTCAGGAAAGCGCCGGGTGGCCGGGATGATTTTTGCCGTCAGTGACGCATCCTGCATGCCCTGATGGCGCACCCAGGCGCGACCGATGGCCGTTTTATTCACCGGCTGCCCCATTGCCCAGATGGCTTTCGCCTGTTTGCGCTGCGTTTCTGGTGCCAGCGCATCGTGCGCCGTTTTGATATCACGCTCCGGCGTTTTTACCGCCTTAACCCAGTCCGCTTTCCCGTCGGTGTATATCTGGACGTGCTCTTTCACGCGTGAGGCTGAAATGTAGAAGGCACGACGGGAAGCCAGTGCCTTACGTCCGTCTTTCGTGCCCTCAAGCGCAATGACATAATCGCTACTGGCCCCCTGTGCGCCGTAGCCGGTGACGGCCCAGCCGTAGTCGAGATGCTGCTGCGCCCGGACCTTCTCCGGATTGATGGTGACGCGACCGTTCTCCCCCTTCAGACGGATATTCCCCTCCTCGCTGACCGACTCCACCGTATAGCGCTGGTTGGCCATCTGCCCCTGTTCGCGATCGGTCGCCGTGAACTTAAGCAGATCGCCGGAACGGACTTCCATCTCGCTGCGGCGAAACAGCTGCACGTCACCGGTGATCAGCTCCTTCGGTGAAACCAGAGCAATCTTCCCTTCCTCATCACGTACCGTCACCGTGCTGCCGTTACGGTCAACGGCCACCACATCCTGGTAGCGGTCACCGCGTTTAACCACCATTCCCGGCTCCCAGGCCTCTGTTTTATTGAACGCATGGCGGGTATGGGGGATTTTATCGAGCACAGGCACCTTAATGGCCTTCTCCCCCAGTTCTCCCCGCGCTGCCAGCGTGGCATGGATGCCGGCATTTATCGCCTTACGGTCGGCGTTCAGCTGCGCAATGATGAGCGTACGGGACCGCGCCTCCGGTGTCCGGTCCTTCCAGTCAGCCACGATGTCGTTAACAGGCGTTTCCGTTTCCTGAATCGCACTCTCCGGGAGCGCGGCTGAAGCGCTACGCGCCACGCGGTCAGCCGGCTGGGTTTCAATCCGCTGCAGGGCCGCATCGATCCGGTTATCAATGATGTCGTGAACGGCGCCGCGCAGCTGCAGGTCTTTCTGACGGACGATTTGCTTCATGATGGCCACATCCATCGGGCTGCGCTCCTGCATCAGCTTAAACGGCGCGCCCACGTCGACCGCTTCAAACTGGTCGATATCCCCCATCGAGACTGCACGTCCGCCGCCGCTGGCAATGGCCTGGAACAGTGCCGCCGTATCCTGGTTGCCTGCCATTGATGACTCATCGATAAGAAACACCTGTCCTTTATAGTCAGGCTTCCCGCCTCCGGCCGTCGCCTGGTCATGCTCAACGACAAAGGATTTGATGGTCTGCGCCCGGACACCGACGTCGCTCATTTCTTTCACCGCCTGGTGCGTAGGAGCAAGCCCCGTCATCACCGGACGAACGTCCGCCGGTAGGGTCTCCAGTGCAGATATCACCGCCTTCAGTTGAGTGGTTTTCCCACGCCAGCATAGCCCTGAATCCCGATAAACTGATCCGTGGTACCCAGCACCGGGGTGGTCGCCTTTTCTGTCCATCCGTCAGGCCGTTCAGCACGGCCTCCGGTACCTGTTCCAGCAACGGCTGCTGCGTACCTTTCCCTTCCTCCACCACACGCAGAATGGCTTTCTCCATCTCCCGTGGACCGGGAAACCAGTACCGGCTCTCCCCTGCGGATACGGACAACAGCTCGCCATTTTTAATCATCGCGCCAATTTCATTCCCGATGGCTTCAAGGTCGGGATGATATTTCTGCGCTTCCGTCGCCAGCTTAAGCTCGCTGATCACCACGGTGCGCTGGTCGTTAATGGCACGCCAGACGGCCAGGCCCGCGTCAGTCCGGACTCTGTCATGTAGTGAATCAACCGCCTGACTGATGTCCTGGTGACCGCTCAGGTTTCTGACCAGCTGCACGGGAGAGGCATTTGTCTTCATGCGCTGCAGCCGGGCTTCAGCCCGGTCCTGTACTTCGGCTGTGAACACTTCCGCCCGGTGGCCACTCTGTGCCAATGAGTTCATGGTCTGGGTCGATATGTCGCGGCTGTTCAGCGCGGCCAGGACCACCCGGTGTCGTTATCCCGTCCACCCGGCGCGGTCACGTAAGCATGTGACAGATAGAGCGGCTGGTCTTTTGGCAGCGTCAGGGTGTCTTCCCCCCGTTTCACCTCAATCCCCTTTTCACTTATCCCGGTCACCTCAAGACGATCTTTGGCCTTCAGGCTGTGCTCGCGGTCGCCCGCCACGGACAGCAGTTTTTCGCCGGTGGCCACGCTGAGGGTTTCACGGCTGAAGAGACGCCAGTCAGCGCTGATATCACCGATTTTCATCCGGGTCAGCACGCCATCACCATCGATGAGCGAGAGGACTCGCGTATCCTCATGCACCCGGTCAATCACATAGGACTTACGCTCTTTTGCGTCCGCGCGATCTTCAAGCACCATGCCGGGACGGTATGAACCGGGCATGCGGCGCGTTTTGCTGTCGAGCCAGACCGGCTGCCGGGCCTCTATCTCCACGCCATCGCGGCCCAGCTGCCCTGCGTTCTGCAGCGCCTCACGTACCAGGCCCGTCAGCTGTGCCTGTTCACGTCTGCCGACCACGACGGCGGTGACGTTTTCAGTTCCTCCGCTCAGCTCTGCAAACCGGTTGGCCAGCGCCTCGTAACGGTCGCGTTTGTTCGGAATACTGACCACTTCGGCCTCCAGTCTGGGCGCCGGCTCAGTGCGGCGGGAGCGGGCAACCCCCGCGGACTCCAGTACGGACATGGCATTACCGTTCGCCTGACGCCCGGCACTGTCGAGAAAGACCAGCTGTGCGTCCTGCGCGCGCGCTTCGCCCAGCAGAACCAGCGTCTCCTTTAGCCCCAGACGCTCTGCCCCTTCGATAATCAGCGTGCTCTGGGGTTTCAGGTGGAAATCACCGCTCAGAACATGCTGCCGGCTGATAATCCGTTCCCGCAAATCGTCGGATTTCGCCAGCGAAATGGCGCGCTCGGCAGAGCTGGCCAGCACCTGAACGTCACGACCGTTCGCGCCGGCAATACCGGCCAGCTGCGCGGTCAGGTCCCGGATACCCGCTACGCCTGACGGGGCATTCATCAGAACCAGGGCGTCTTTCTCCACGACTTCCAGCGCCGCCGGCGCGTACTGCGCCGGACGGGTGAAACTGACGACTTTGTGGATTTGAGATGTTCCTGACTCAGCGCCTGGATCGAGAGTTCATCCAGCAGGTGAATACGGGAGGTGAAGACCCTTTCTCACTGTCCAGCGGCACAATCATGCCGTCCTTCAGCGCCGCATCGATGGCCACGCGAATATCCTGAATCTCCGGCAGCTGTTCGCTCAGCTCCGCCGTGGTCATCATCAGCTCGCCAAAGGTGAAGCGCGTTTTACTGTCGCTGAGCTGCGAGATGGCCAGACGGACAGCCTCAGTCAGTTCCGGGCGGGGTATTTCAGTGTCCAGCTGCGCTGCAGGAAAGCTCCTGGTCGCCGGCGTCTTTTCGGGTCTGGTCTGTGCCGGCTGACTCAGCGTGTCAATCTGCTGTGGTACAGGCTGACGGGACTGGCTCTCCCGTTCTGCGGGTTGAGCAGGTGTATCGACGCTCTTTTCTGCCGTGGACGACGTCTGCAGAGAAGCCAGTTCAGGCCCGGCAGGAACCGGCTTAGCCAGGTGATCTCGCTCCGGATGAGTCGCGGTCTCACGAAGACCTGCATCACGCGGCACCACGCTCTCCTGATACGCCTTCAGGTCAAATCCCTTCTCCTTCATCTGGCCCAGCCAGCGCTCCATCAGGCGCATACGTGAAGGGTCAACTTTCGCCCTGCGGGTGTCTTTGGCGGCCACATCCCGGCTGCGCAGCGTGGCTTCAGCCCCCACGGCCCCCTGAATTTCCCGGCCCCGTGAAGAATATTCGTCCCTGACGTCTTCCGGAACGCCCATGATCTCCCACATACCATGCTTGCCTACTTCTTCCACTTCATGACCGAGTGCTTCAACCCGCTCACGCAGCGCGCTGCGATAGATTTTCCCGAGCGTGACCTGGTGCTTCATGACGGTCTCGATAAAGCCGGCGTTATGGATATAGTCCGTGGCAGGGCTTTCCATTTGCCCGCATACTCCGTCATGTTGGCAATCAGGAGATGGGTGTGCAGCTGCGGGTCAAGATTGCGCGAGGTATCATGCGTATAGGCGGCCGCTACCATCTTGCCGGTGTGTACGATGGACGTAACGCCGTCTTTCGTATCGCGGGCCGAGATGAGCTTCTCCACATAGCCGGCCGCCACACGGACGGCGTGATTATGCGCCTCCACCATTTCTTTATCGTTACCGATGAGTGCCAGAATAGACACGCTTTTGGGGGCTGAAAAGGTCAGGTCATGACCCGGGCGGTGGACATGCTGTCCGTTAACCTCCTTGCCAAGCCGTGAGCCGTCCGGAAGACGCCCCTCGAGCACGGCCGTCAGATCATCGCCACGGACATTGCCCTCAAGGCCCAGCGCTTTTGCACCTTCCCCCATCCAGAGGCTCTGAAGGCTGCCCAGAAAATAGTAGTTATCGGAATTGCTGTAGTAGCCTGCAGCCTCGCCGGCTGACGCTACTGGGGCGACTGACATCATAATTCAGGCTCTCTGTCGTAATAGTAATGGTCGTTTTCGTCGTAACCCGGATCGTCCGCGTGACGGTGAAGTAAAATGTTCTCTTCTTCCTGCGCCAGCTTGCGATGTGTGCTGTGGGCTTCATCCGGGGTTTGCGGTGTCACTGACTTCCCTGCCGTCGTCAGACTCAGGCCACCGTCAGGCAGTGCCGTCACCTTCATATCCAGGTTCATGGATTCGCCCGCATTCTCGCTGGCCTGATCTTCGCCTCCGTCTGAGGTGGCTCCGGTACTGAGCCGCCGTTTCAGCATTCCCAGCGCGCCAGCCGCAGCAGGCTCGGAGGGAATATCCAGCTGGGTTCTGCTGCGGATTTTTGCAGTGCTGCTGGAATTTCCGGATTAAGGACGCGGTCCCTTTTGATGATTTGGTGCAGGTTTCGAGGGCCGAAGAGAGACAACATTGTCTTTTTTGTCTCCGGTGACAGGGGCTGTCACCGGCCTGTGATTTTCAGTTACTGCTGGTTCTTTTCGCGATATGTCTGGCTCCCTGACTGGTACTGGCTTCCGTTCAGGCGCAGCGCTGCGCGAGGGTTTCGGTTCCTCCATTCGGGTACGAGCCACTTTTTCGACGACCGGTGTTGCCTGTGAGCCGGATGCCCCTGCAGAAGAAACCGGAGCGGGACCGTCATCTGCAGAGGATGTCTCGCTCCCCTTCTCCAGCACTTCGTCACCGGTCGGGAACGTCAGACCTGCAATGGCCGCTGCACGCTCATTCTCCTGAATAACCCTCTCCAGCTCCGGGCTGAGCGCATCGCGGATATTGCGCTCGATAAGGCCAGCATGGCGTTTTTTGAATGGACGGTATTTCAGCTTCAGACGGACGACCGGATACTCACCCGGGAGGCGCACGTAGAAGTTGAGGTTTGGCAGACGCATGATTTGCTCGTAGTCGACAATCGGGTTATTCACCTCGTCCTTACCGAGCGACACACCGTCACGCACCTGATCCAGACCGTAGCTGTTCTGCTCACGGATTTTGCGCTTACGCTGGTTGCCCAGCTCCTCTTCAACTACTTTGGCCATCTCGGCGCTCGGCGAACGTCCGTACATACGGGTGTTCATCAGGTCAAAGATGCTTTTGCCAGCTCGCGGCCGTAGACGTGAACCAGTTGCGCCATGTTCTGCATTCCCAGCACGAAACATCCGCCGAATTTACGTGCTTCCGCCAGCGTTTCAGCCAGCTCCGGGATGCGCTGAAGGCTCGGGGCTTCATCAAGAATGAACCACACGCGGCGCTCACTGTTTTCCCCCATGCTCTGCAGTAACAATGTGGCCAGCGACACCCAAAGTGAGATCAGTGGTCGCACACTCTTGCGATGTCGGGCCTGAGTGGAAATAAACAGCCAACTGTTGTCATAACGCTCCTGCGTCATCCACTCCCGAATGGTGAAAGGTGGCTTGGTGCCGTCATCCAGACCCTGAAGAAATCTCAGCGCTTTGGCATAGTTGGTTACCACCGAGCGAATGGAGATGGCTGTTTTCTCGATCTTCTCCTCAACCATAGTTTGCTGAAGGCGTATTGACAAGATATTCACGCAAACTTTTCATGCTGAGTGACAGCAGGGTTTTGAGGAACTTCTCTATACTCCTGTCCGGGTCAACCGACATCCGTATAGCGAGGTCAGCGCAGATGGTACGTGAGCTTGAAACCCAGAACGGATCGGATTCCCCTTCTACCGGAATGAGGCTGGCTGCCAGGTTGTCATAGTCGACCGCATCAATACATTCCCCCCACATCTGCCAGTTGGCACAGCGTTCGTCGTGGGCATTAAGAATGAAATCGGTGGAGGGGTTGTAGTGGGTTTCAGTGAAGGTGCAGCCGGAGTCGTAAATGATAGCCCTGTCACCACGTTTGCGTATGTAGTCCAGAAGCCAGCGGATGATGGTCGATTTACCCACGTTAATGGTGCCATGCATGAGGAAATTCATTACCTCAGCCCTTTTAACCATGTGTAAATCAGCCACCCGCAGATCGGACAATTCACCGTTTTGGCGCAGCAATTTATTCACTTCCGCTGGCTTGTCGGTCAGCTGCATGCCGGAGAGATATTCATCCTCGCTCTCCTTTCTGCCGATATTCGCGATAAACCAGGTCACGGCGATAAACACCACCATACTGAACAGCCCGCTGGCACCGGCTGCCCAATGCAGCTCACGCAGGCACTGGTCGCCCATCGCCTGCATGTACGGGTCGGTATAAATCTGCGGCAGGGTCATTTTCAGCACCATTGCCGTCGCGGTAGGCGCATACCAGTAGTGAACGTCGTAGATTTTTGGCGTTCCCGATGCCGGCATCAGATCGATAAAGCTGCTGTTGATACTTGCGAACCACCACAGGGAACCGTTATCCAGGGCTTCCTGAGGGATTCGCCAGAGAAAGATGGCGGTAGTCAGTACGGCGAACAGGATGAAGATCCAGAATCCTATCCAGTTGTTAACCTGAATGAACATGCGCCAGCGGTAGGCGGTCATCTGCCCGCCCTGGGTGAGGTTTTTTCCTGCGAAGCTCATAGAGTGTTGTCCAGCCGTTATCGCATCACCTGCGTGGTGATGTTCGTTATCAGAGAAGAAACGTTGAAAGGGTGATGAAAAATGTGGTACCGCGTGGGGGTAATCGTCAGGTTATGCCATCTGACTCAGTTCATACCGCCTGCTGACATCCGTCCTCCCAGTCCTGTTTATTAATGTATGCAGCCACAGAACGGACCGACGAGGCCACATCCTTATAAACCGGTGAATGCCACTCCCGGGCTCCAGATCATAAAGGGTAAATTCATAGCCAGCCCAGAAAGCTACAATGGTCATACCCTGCCCTCAGGAAGTGAACCAAATACATTCATCCAGCCCTTGCTGCCATCAGCTCGCTTTCCAGATGGATAAGCGACCAGAATTCAGCTGAGTAATCTGCACGTTCATTTATCTGATGCATCATGATGGACGAACTCCTTTGAAATTAAGGACGCAACGCTCGCCGCAGACAGGGCTGCGCCTGGCGCAGCCATGCGAGGAAGCGTAATTACTGGTAACTGACAGAAAGCACAGACGCACCCGGCTCCGGAAAGAACACGGTGAATATCAGGGGAACAGGCTGTGACGGTCGCCACAGCCGCAGGTTATTACATGATGCCGGCGATGGATTTGGCCAGCTGAGCTTCCAGACAGGTTTCGCCTCTTCGAACTTGAGGTTTAGCTTGTTGGCATTGGATACCACACGGGTCTGGTATTTGGCGCGGTTACCCTGTTCTGAGCTGGTTTGTAGCTTGACGACTGAGGTCCCCTGCTTCAGTGCAGCGTTGCGCCAGCTGAAGACGAGTTATACGCCGTAATACCCGCGCCGAGTGCCGCTCCCATTGCCGCACCTTCGTACCCGGTCTTGAGGAAGCCCTGCGCATCACGCAAATCCATTTTTTCTGCTTTCAGTACGTTCGCCTGAATCCAGTAGTAGGCGGTGTCAGGAGAACTGGTTACGCGGTAGCCTTTGGCGGCCAGTTCATTTGTAATTTGTGCCTGCAGACCGGACATGTCCTTGTCGGAAGTATTACGGATCTGCAAATAAACAGTCTTCTCTGATGATGGTTCCAGCCAGATGGTTTCACTCATCTGAGTTTTGACATCGAGATCACGCTTCTTCACCGCCGTGGACATGGCACCACAACCAGACAAAGCGAGTAGACGCGATCAGACCAACAACGGCTAATTGTTTTAATTTCATGAATTATCCATAGAAAAACGTCCCCGTTAGCGTGATATAGCTAACAGAGACGTTATCAGCTGATTTGAAAGGAAATTTAGGTTAAAAATGATTTGGCTTTGATAACTACAATAATTAAGGGGGCCATTGCCCCCTTACTTTCAGTATCCCCGGTTAGGGTCATACGTATTTGAAGGTTCGTTGAAGTTTGTTCCCCAACTGTTTCCGTGTATATCCAGGCCAGAGATGCCACCAACCATTGGCATTCCTGACGCAGGGTTCACAGTTATTCCGTTGCTAAACGAATCGTTGAAGGATGTAGTCATAGGAATATTGGTTATGCCACCATCCACGATACTCATTTGACTGCCTGAAAAACTGATAATTTTGTTGTCAGTAGTGCTTATGAGCTGAGCTTCATTATCTGTCAAAACATGAGCTCTCCCATTCCGGATAACATATACCCGGCCATCATCTTCATCCTTAAGAAGGGTATTATCCTTGTAAGTAATAGGCCGTAAGACTACTCCCGCAAAGATGAAAGCTATCAGCGAGTGAACAGCTATGCCTGCTATTAAAGCACTTTCGGTATCATTTCCTACAAACTCCACCAAGAAAGTTAGTAAGCCTGCAAGCAGCGTGTTAAACAGGAGAGTCGCTTTTAGGTTCATCCCTTTTTTGCTGCTTCGTAACTTCCAAAAGCAGAAAATATAGATGGCGCTGGGGATTACTGATAAGAGCATGCTCTTAGCCATAAATGGCACGTCAAAAGTAATTGCAGGCTTAAAGAATAAGCTGCATAAATGCCGATTGGAATGAAACAACAATAAGCACTTACCTTTTTGGTCATTTTATCCTCCAGTTTTCTTCCTTAATTCTGCCACTCTCTGTTGCAGCTCATCTGGTTGGAGATCATTAAACGGATTGAGTTTACTTGATTGATCCAGTTCAGCTTCAGCACGACCAAGCTTGAATCGCCCTTGACCGATTAAGTTTTCTCCTTTCAGGATATCACTGGATGCCTGAACAGTGGATTGTTTTTTATCAATTTCCCCAGCAGATTCGTTGATTTTATGCTCATTTTCAGATCTTTGTTCCGCTACACGTCGCTGGATATCATTTTGCGGTCCAAAACCCTGACTGTTCATGCAGTTTTGCCGGTTTTCTTTGAAAGACGCCTGCATAGCATTACCCTGAACCCGCGGCTCCTCAACATTCATGGTTGCATGGCTATGGCTCATGTCGTTCCCGTGGCCTGCTCCTCCTTGTTCCCGTAAGGTACCGGATTGGCGTAATTCCTGCTGCATCCCAGCGCTGGAGTCAGAGCGTTGCCTTTCAGTCGAATGTCTTCCGGTATCATGACCACTGGATTTAATGGAGAGGCTATCCTGTTCGCTTCTGTGAGTGCCTGACTGGATTTGGGAGCTTTGCTCCTGTCTGCCATAGTCAGTATGTACTTCGTTATGGCTGATTTCCCTTTGACCGGCTAAGTTCTCACTGTCTGTTTGATTTTGCGCTAACAATGATGACTCATGGCTACCAGAACCACCTGTTCTCACAGACACGCTTCCTCCCCCAGATGAAACCTGTCCACCGTAAGTTCCGCATATTCCGTCACCTGGGACGCTCCGTCTGCATGGTGGTTCCCCGTGTCGTTCGAATTATAAGCACCACTCTCGACAGGGCTGTAACGTATACCTCCATCATTACCTGTCGGGCCTGATCCTTGCTGACTGCCGTGGGCTGGCTGAACCACGTGCTCACCACTGAATGCTGCATGCTCCTGACCGCTGGTAAGATCTGAACGGCCCTGCTGATAATCCCCCATGATTTCAGGTTTGAGACGCTCATTCACGAACTCCATCGCCGCTTCGCGCGCCGATGGCGCGCTTGTCAGCATGGACTGCGCCTTATCGCCGTATTTATTGGCCGCCCAGTCAACAAACTCCTGCGTATAGTTTGTATCGAGGCTTGCACTCTGGTTCTGCGCAACAGTGGCCATCCTACTGAACTCGCTACTCTGCGTCGAACTGGTGGTGTACTGATGGTACTGGCTCTCAGCATCATTAAGCGTTGCGGCCAGCTGCTGAACATTGCTGCTTGCAGCATTCTCGGAATGATTCGCGCCATCAGTGATTCGGCTACTTTTCACCATGTCCATACCCTGGCGGAAGTCATTAACGGCCTGGCTGTTCTGATCATGTCGCATATCTTGCGAATGGGAATCTGAATTCTGAATTCCTCTTGAGCTGCCTGTCGAGTGTCTCAAATCGCCTGAAATACTTCCTTCAGCACCAAGCTTAACAACGCCCAGATTAAGTCCCCCTCCGGCCGTACCTTTAATGCCTGCAGATACAGAACCCTGATTACTGATATCCATCAGCTTGTTATAGGCTTCCTGCGTCGAGATATTGTTAGCTTTCGCATAGCTTTCAGCGGCCGACATCATCATGCTCGCGCCGCGCGTTGAGTTAGTGGCCGGCTGTTTTCACTGCCGCTGGTCAGGCTGTCGCTGGTACCGGTCTGGTGAGACAGCTGTGAGAGCTGCGACCAGCCAC